>Ga0074195_1000928_pt1 | contig 47601 bp, 45 predicted proteins | sample EPASupsiteHSE623_FD_64525 | JGI IMG/M metagenome (GOLD analysis project Ga0074195, IMG submission 64525) | Bioremediated contaminated groundwater from EPA Superfund site, New Mexico - Sample HSE6-23 | ecosystem: Environmental > Aquatic > Deep subsurface > Groundwater > Contaminated ...
ATCTCGAAGGCGCAGCATGATGCAAGCTCGTTCCGCAGAACTCAAATGGCTGTAGTTTTTCCCCATGTGCAACATCTCCTGTTCAAAGTTGAGATTGTGTTGCACTTGATTATGGAACCCAGCTACGTCCACAAATAATAGGGGACAATAATAGGGGACAGACCACGATTTCCTGCTAAACTCCGGTAATCTTTTTGCGGAGTTACCTCCCCCATGCCCCGCCGCGCCCGTCTGACGCTTCCCGACGTCCCCCTGCATCTTATCCAGCGCGGCAACAACCGCGATGCCTGCTTCTTCGCCGACGAGGATTACCGCCGCTATCTGGAATGGCTGACGGAATACGCCGACAAGTGCGGCTGCCGCATCCACGCCTATGTGCTAATGACCAACCATGTGCATCTGTTGCTCTCGCCGCAGGACGGCGATGGCGCGGGATCGCTAATGAAGGCACTGGGGCAACGCTACGTGCAGTACGTGAATCGCACCTACCGGCGCAGCGGCACGCTATGGGAAGGACGCTTCCGCTCTTGCCTGACACAGCAGGAATGCTACCTGATGGCCTGCCAGCGCTATATCGAGCTGAACCCGGTGCGGGCGGGGATGGTGGAGCATCCGGGGGAGTACCGCTGGTCGAGCTACCGGGCAAACGCGCAAGGGGAAAAGGAATACGGCGAGTGTGAGACGCTGGTGCAGCCGCACTTCCTTTATCTGGCGCTGGGGGTGGACGAGGCGGCGCGGCAGGCAGCGTACCGGGAATTATTCCGCCATGAACTGGAGCCGGGGCTGGTGGATGCCATCCGCCAAGCGACCAACGGGAATTATGCTTTGGGCGACTCCCGTTTCGGCGAACAGATCGCCTTGGCGCTGGGGCGGTGCGCCATGCCGGGAAAAGCGGGAAGGCCGCGCAAGGAAGCTGAACCAGAATCGGGGGATTTGTTCAAATAAATCGCGGTCTGAGGTATCCCGGTTTTTGACCAAGGAAGTTCTATATTAGTCCAAGCTGCACTGGAATTTATTTCACGAATTCTTTCCCAGCGCGTTCGATGCGTTCGGTACGTAATGCGTCCCCCAGTTCGTTGACTGCCATCGCATAGAAAGTGCTGCGGTTATAGCGCGTCAATACATAGAAATTTTGGTAGCCAAGCACGTATTCGGTCGGTTGCTGGGGGGTGACCAGATCGATCAGCGCCGCAGGCTGGTCGGGAGCATTCTGTGCGCTGACGCCAAATTCGGACATTTCGCTCGGTTTCAATTGTGGCGTAATGCCGGCCTTGATCAAGGCCTCGAACTTTTCGCCTGATACTTGCGCTGCCACCGTTACCGGGCCATTGGTCTCCCAGCCATGCTGCTTGAGAAAATTCGCTACGCTGGCGATGGCATCAGCCGGGTTGACTGAAATATCGATATGACCGTCGCCGTCTCCATCAATGGCGTAGCGTCTTATGCTGCTCGGCAGGAACTGCGGTAGCCCCAACGCGCCGGCGTAGGAACCCTTAAAGGAAAGCGGGTCGCGTTGTTCCTCGCGGGCGAGCAGGAGCAATTCCTCAAGTTCATGGCGAAACAGGGAAGCTCGTGGCGGGTAGTCGAAGGCCAGCGTCGCAAGCGCTGCCAGGGTACTGAAGCCGCCGGTGTGGTGGCCGTAAATTGTTTCGACGCCAATGATGGCGACGATGATTTCTTCGGGAACGCCGCTACGCGCGCTTTCCGTTGCCAGGGTTGCGCGATGTTCTTCCCAGAAGCGCAGGCCGAGCGCAATGCGCTTGGGTTCCACATAACGAGAGCGGTAGGTTTGCCAGGAGCGGATCGATGGATCTTTGGGGGGCTGTATCGCCTTGATTACTGCCGGGATTGGCTTGCTGCGAGCAAATGCCAGCGTCAATGCGTGGGTGTCGAAACCGTGTTTTTCATGCATCTCGGCAATGAAGGACTGGACGTCGTGACGGCTGGCAAAACTGCCGACGGCATTGGCTGGCGCAGAATTAAGCATGGCCGCCAGGCATAGCGGGAAAATCAGGGTACGCAGCAGAATATTCATGAGTCGATCCGGGCTATGCGCCCTTGTAGTTCCTTAAGCAGTTGTTGCTTCGCTACTGCATGGCTGTAGCGAAGCAGGATATAAAGATCGGCGATGCTGTTGATTTCGGCAGCAAGTTCAGGGACTGTAGGGTGAAGTATCCTGAAAATACGTTTTGCGTAATCCGCAGGGCCTTCCCAGGCGTGGCGTTCCAGACCGCGCCGCGCCAGCTTCTTCGACAAGCGGTTCCATGCAGCCAGCGCCGGATCGGATTGACGACGCTGCCGCATCGCCCATAGCATCAAGCAGATCAGCACCATGGCGCAGAGTGCCGTTAACGCCTTGGTCATGCTTTTCCAATCGGGAGCGCGCATACCCAGGCTGGAGAGCAGTTCGCGCTGGCGCTGCGGATTGTAACCCAACACCCATTGATTCCAGGTGTTGGTTAGCGCATCCCAGCGAAAGCGGATGTTGTGCAGCCACGATAAATCGGTTCGTGCCAGCCAGGGCAGCGCTTCGTCGGCGGGCAGCGCCGCCGCGAGATTTGTCTCGATTCGCGCCGGCACGCTCATGGCCGTCGGGTCGACGCGTAACCAGCCGCGCCCCTTGATCCAGACTTCGGTCCAGGCATGGGCGTCCCACTGGCGCACGATCAGTGTGCCGTCGACCGGATTCAGTTCGCCACCTTGATAGCCGGTTACCACTCGTGCTGGGATTCCGGCGGCGCGCATCAGGAATACGAAGCTGGAGGAGAAATGCTCGCAAAACCCTCGCCGGGTGTCGAACAGGAATTCATCGACACTATGTTCTCCAAGCAACGGTGGCGAAAGCGTGTAAGTGAAATGCTGGCGGCGGTAGTAATCCAGCGCGCGGCGCAGCAGGGCTTCGTCATCGTCACCCGTTTCATTGCGCCACTGGCGGGCAAGCTCGATCGTGCGCGGGTTGGAGCCGGCCGGCAGCTGTCGCGCTTCATTCAATAGCGCGACGCGTTCGTCACGGCCAGCGACAATCTCAGGAAAGGATCGCATCTCATAACGCAGGCGCGAGCGAACCGGTGTTTTGGCGTGCAACTGGAAGTTGCTGGCGATAATCGCGTCTTGCGGCATCGTGCCGGGTAGTTCAAGGGCGAAAAGCCACGTCCTGTTATGCGGTTCCAGAGTGACTGTGTAATTGACGGGCGTTCCGCTAATGGCATAAGGCATGAATTCCGGATCGGCTAATTTGATCAGGTTGCCCATGCGTCCAATTTGCCAGGTGCGTCCGTCGAAACTCGCCAGCACCGGGCCGCGCCAGTAAAGTATGTTTTGTGGCGGCGGTTTTGGAATTGTTCCTGCGTTGTCTGCGGCGGCGAATTTGACGCGGAATGCGATGGCATCGGAGCGGCTAACCTGGCTTATCGAGCCGGGCGACATGCTGTCCGACAAACCAGTAAGCGCGCCGTGCGCATCGCTTGGCAGGCCCCAGAGCGGGCCGGAGATGCGCGGGAAGAGCAGGAACAGTATCAACATGAAAGGAGTCGCCTGCGCCAGCATCAGCGTTGCCAAACGCAATGTGTGCCTCGCCGGTTGATGTTCGTGATTCAGCACGATCAGCGCAGCAGTGACCACTATTGCCGAGCCGACCATGAGCAGGGCGTTAAAGAGGCTTTGCGAATAGATAAACTGGGTCAGCAGCATAAACAGGCAGAGCAGGATTACGGCCAGACCGTCGCGCGAACTCCGCGACTCAAGCAATTTGAGGGCAAGCATTAGCGCTAGCAGGGCGACGCCGGCGGAACGTCCGAAAACGGTGTGGAACTGAATGGCGATGGCGCCAAACCCCGCCAGCGACAGCAAGGTCAACTCCCATCGTGGCGGCAGGGACAAACGCTGCCATAACAGCCAGGCCCGCCAGAAGAAAATGAGCATGACGAGGATATCAAGCCATGTTGGCAAATAGGGAAGCAGCGGGACGAATACCGTAAATGCCGCGCCCAGCAACCATAGGGACTGTTTGTAGCTCAGGGCCGGCAAATCTGGCGTTTTAGCTTTTGCCATATAAAGCCAACGCTTTCAGGCAAGCATGAAAATGTGGATTCCCCGATGCCGGAGCAAATGCCTTGCCAGGCAAACGCAGTCCCCACGACGATCCCTCTGCGTGGGCATCGCATATCCAGCGCGTCAGGCAGGAGAGGCGCGCCTCGATGTCGAAACTGGCGGGGAGCGAATTCCAATCCAGCCATACGGTCCGGGATGCGGCGCCGGTAAATACCTTGGTCTGGAGCTGAAGCGTTTCCGCGTTTCCCGTATCCTGCCGTGCCGCGGTTTTCCATGCAACGTGGCGCAGCGGATCGGTTGGCCGGTAGTCGCGCAGCCCGGAAAAATCGTCCATTCCAATTGCCTGCTGCGCAGCCGCATTGGATTCGCTGTCGCCATCGGGCGTGGCAGGCAAAGGCGGCGCCAGCGCCATGGGTTCCGGATAGACCAGGCAGCGATGGTCGGGTGCTGCGTAAGCCCAGGCACGGATCAGCCCGAGCGGATAGGTGGTTTCCAGCGTTACGCGCGGCAGCGCCAGCCAGCCGCGGCGCGGTGCCGGCAGATCGAGTCCTGTCTGCATGCTGGCAAGTGCCGGTATGTCGACTTGCGTTGTCGATTGAGCGGATTGCAATGGTTCAAGGCGCAACTTCAATCGCAGAGCTAGTCGCGCCTCGTTCCGCATGTTGGCCAATACCAGGCCGAAGCGCGCTGTGGTTGTTGGCCCGGCGAACACCGGCTCGGCGCGGCCAGGCGCCAGTTGTATATGGGCAAGGTTGCGGAAAGTGTGGAATATGGCCGAAACACCCAGGCCGGCAAGCAGGAAGACGAGGGCATAGCCGAGACTGAGGTTGTAATTGATGGCGCCGATCAACATTATCGCCAGCGAAAAGGCATAAGCCAGTCCAGCCCGGGTTGGCAACACATACACGCGGCGCTGGGTGAGAATAACCGGAACGGCTTCCGGGGCGGGTCCGCGCAATGCCCAGGCGGCGAAGCCTTGCTGAATCTTGTCGGACAGTCTTGCCATAACTATGGCTATGGCAGAGGCACCGCCTCGATCAGGCCGCTGGCGATTTGATCGGAATTGCGTCGCTGCAGGACATCGCTAGAGGGCCGAAGACGATGCGGCACAACTGCCGGCAATACTGCCTGGATGTCTTCGGGAATGGCGTAATCTCGTCCTTCCAGCAATGCCCAGGCGCGCGCAGCGGTGAGCAGCGCCATGCCGGCTCTTGGGCTGAGGCCGGTCTGGAACTCTGGAGACTGACGGGTGTACGCCACCAGGGCCTGAACGTAGTCGATCAAGGGTTCTGCCACATGGATATGCGCTGCCGAGCGCTGCCAGTTTTTTAGTTCGTCCGGCATGAGGGAAGGACTGAGCGCGGCGATAATCTCGCGCCGGTCCGAACCGCGCAGCAATTCACGTTCTGCGTCGCGGTCGGGATAACCCAGTTCGATACGCATCAGGAAGCGGTCAAGCTGCGACTCGGGCAGCGGAAAGGTGCCGATCTGATGCGATGGGTTTTGCGTGGCGATGACATAAAACGGCGAAGGCAACGGCCGGGTTTCGCCTTCTGTCGTGACTTGGCGTTCCTCCATCGCCTCCAATAGCGCGCTTTGCGTCTTGGGGGTGGCGCGGTTGACTTCGTCGGCCAGAACCAATTGGGCAAAGATCGGTCCAGGATGGAAGCGAAAGCCCGAGATGGCACGGTCGAATACTGAGACGCCGATGATGTCGGTCGGCAGCATGTCGCTGGTGAACTGGATGCGCTTGAATTCCAGACCGAGCAATCGGGCCAGCAGATGCGCCAAAGTGGTTTTGCCGACGCCCGGGATGTCCTCGATCAGCAGGTGGCCGCGCGCCAGCAGGCAACTCAGGGCAAGCCGGATTTGCCTTTCCTTGCCGAGGATAACTCCGTTGGCTTGATGGATGATGTTTGCGAAGGGACTGCTAGAGGAAAGTGAGAGCATGGTCAGAGGGAGGCGTTTGCCGCTGGGAATTGAATGAGAGGATAATTGAACTTAACGTCGATTGCCATGCCGAAGAAAACCATGACCACTGCCTTTATTTCCCATCAGGACTGTTGGAAACATCACATGGGACCCTACCATCCGGAGTGCCCGGATCGTCTGGGCGCTATAAAGGAACGCATGGTTGCAGACGGGCTCGATTCCTGCCTCGCGCATTATGAGGCTCCTTTGGCGCAGATGGAGCAAATACAGCGAGCGCATTCTCGCAGTTATATCGAAATGGTCGAAAATACTTCGCCGCAGATGGGCCTCGAGTACCTCGACCCGGATACGGCGATGAACCCTTTTACCTGGATTGCGGCGTTGCGCTCTGCTGGCGCCGGTGTTCTGGCTACCGATCTGGTGATGAAAGGGGAGGCGGATAGCGCTTTTTGCAGCGTGCGGCCGCCGGGCCACCACGCCGAACGCGCCAGAGCCATGGGTTTTTGTATTTTCAACAATATCGCCATTGCCGTCTTGCACGGCATTGCCGCATGGGGGTTGAAGCGCGTCGCCATCGTCGATTTCGATGTCCACCATGGCAATGGCACCGAGGACATATTCTCCGGCAATGAACAGGTGTTGATGGTAAGCACTTTCCAACATCCTTATTATCCCTTCTCCGGCACCGAGAACCCGGCTGCCAACATGTGCAATGTGCCGCTGCGCGCGGGTACCGGCAGCGAGGGCTTTCGCCAGGCAGTCAGCGACATCTGGTTGCCCAGGTTGCGCGAGTTTGCGCCGGAAATGGTTTTTTTCTCGGCAGGTTTCGATGCGCACCAAGAGGACGAGATGGCTTCGCTCAAGCTGGTCGAAGCCGACTACGCCTGGGTTACGCAACAGATCAAGGACGTTACGGCTCAGTCAGCTCAGGGGCGGATGGTCTCGATGCTTGAGGGCGGTTATAAGCTCCCGGCGCTAGGACGAAGCGTCTCGGCTCACATCAAAGCACTGGCCGGTCTGTAGATCGGGTAATATTCACCTTTTTTCGTTAGGCAGTCTCCATGATTACAGGATCGATTCCCGCCATCATTACACCCATGCAAGAGGATGGCCGCCTTGACTTGGCGCGATTGCGGAAGCTCATCGACTGGCATGTTGCCGAAGGTTCCGACGGTATCGTCGTGGTTGGCACTACGGGCGAGTCGCCGACAGTGAATCTCGACGAGCATCGCCAACTGATCAGCGTTGCAGTCGAGCAGGCGGCAGGTCGCATTCCGGTGATTGCCGGCACTGGCGCGAATTCCACTCAGGAAGCGATCGAGCTTGCCAGCTTTGCCAAAGAAGCCGGCGCTACCGCGCATCTGTCAGTTGTGCCCTATTACAACAAGCCGACGCAGGAAGGGCTTTATCGGCATTTCAAGGCGATCGCCGAGGCCGTAGAACTGCCGATGATCCTGTATAACGTGCCTGGTCGCACGGTTGCCGATCTGTCCAACGATAGCGTGCTGCGCTTGGCGCAATTGCCGAATATCGTTGGCATCAAGGACGCTACTGGCGCCATCGAGCGCGGCACCGACCTGCTCAGGCGCGTGCCCAAGGATTTTGCCGTATATAGCGGCGACGACGCTTCTGCGCTGGCGCTGATATTGCTGGGAGCCCATGGCACCATTTCCGTTACCGCCAATATTGCCCCGCGCCTGATGCGCGAGATGGTCAAGCTGGGACTGGCAGGTGAAGTCAGGCGGGCGCGCGAGATCAATCTGCGTCTTTTGGGACTTCACAAAAATCTGTTTCTCGAAGCCAACCCGATTCCGGTCAAGTGGGCAGCGGCGCAGATGGGATTGATTGGCGATGCTATACGCTTGCCGATGACCGCACTTTCTCCTGAACATCATGATCGGGTACGCGCAGCCATGCGTGAGGCCGGCATCCAAGTTTGAAGCATTTCTGAGGCGCGCATGAATCGTTATCTGCTTTTGTTGTTATCCACGGTATTTTTCCTGTCCGGTTGCGACACTTTATCTCTACCTCTTCCCGAGACGAAGAAGATCGAATACAAGTCGGCAAGCAACCAGAAGCTGCCGCCGCTCGATATTCCACCCGATCTGACCAGGCCCAGCCGTGACGAGCGTTATGCCGTGCCGGATATCAACCCGAAAGGCTCGGCCACCATTTCCGAATATAACCGCGAACGCGCTGGGCAAACGCGTATCAACACAGGCACCGAAGTGTTGCCGCAGGTGGACAAAATGCGTATCGAACGTTCCGGAACGCAGCGCTGGCTGGTGGTTAACGGAGCGCCCGACAAGCTTTGGCCCAAGGTCAAGGAATTCTGGCAGGAAAACGGCTTTATCGTGAATATCGAGACGCCGGATACCGGTGTCATGGAAACGGACTGGGCGGAGAACCGTGCCAAGCTGCCGATGGATTTCCTCCGCAAAACGATCGGCAAGATATTCGATTCGGCCTTCTCAACAGCCGAACGCGACAAGTTTCGCACCCGGCTGGAGAAGGGCGCAGAGCCGGGCATGACAGAGATATATATCAGCCACCGTGGCATGTACGAGATATTTGTCACCGAAGGCAGAAGCGAAACCAGGTGGCAACCGCGCCCTGCCGATCCGGAACTGGAAGCGGAGATACTGACCCGCTTGATGATCCATCTGGGCGTCGATGAAACGCGCGCCAAGACAATGATGGCTGTTGAGAAAAAACAGGAACGCGCCAAATTGTCACGAGCGGAGGATGGCACCGGCGCGCTCATATTGCAGGAAGCCTTTGACCGCGCATGGCGGCGCGTAGGCTTGGCGCTTGATCGCGTTGGGTTCACCGTAGAAGACCGCGACCGTTCCCAGGGACTGTATTTTGTGCGCTATGTCGATCCGGAGATCGATGTTGAAAAGACTGAAAAAAAGGGCTTCCTTGACAAACTGGCATTCTGGAAAAGCAGCAAAAAAGATATTAGCCAGAACGCCCAATTCCGTATCTATGTAAAGGGCGAAAGCGCCGCAAGCACGGTTCAGGTCATGACACGCGAAGGCGGTATCGACAAGTCGGAAACATCGAAGAAAATACTCAACCTGCTGCACGAGCAGTTGAAGTAGTTAGTGGCTGGAATGCGTTTTGCCTCTCTCGGTAGCGGCAGTCGCGGCAATGCACTGGTGGTCGAGTCAGGATCGGGCGGAAGAAAGACCCGCATCCTGCTCGACTGCGGCTTCGAGCCCCGCAATTTGGCAAAGCGTCTTGGACGCCTGGGGCTGACCGGCGAAGATCTTGATGCCATTCTGGTTACGCACGAGCACAGCGATCATTGTTCCGGCGTTTTCAAGTGTGCAGGCAGTTACTCGCTTGAGATGGTGCTTACCCACGGCACGCTTGCGGCATTTCCCGGCGACAGTATCGAGTCGCCTTCCTTGCGCATAATCGATAGCCACGAGTCCTTTACGCTGGGTTCGCTCGAGATTCATCCCTTCCCTGTTCCACACGATGCCTCCGAACCTGTCCAGTTCATTTTTTTCGATGGACAACATCGTCTTGGCGTATTAACGGATACTGGTTGTATTACCTCGCATATTGTTGCCATGCTCGATGGTTGCGATGCGCTGGCGCTGGAATGCAACCACGATCTGTCCATGCTGGCCAATGGCAGCTATCCAGAATGGCTTAAACGGCGCGTTGCCGGACGGCTCGGGCATCTGGACAATCATGCCGCGGCGGCGCTGCTTGCTGCGCTCGACAATTCCCGTTTGCAACACGTAATAGCCGCCCACCTCAGCGAACAGAACAACACTCCGGCATTGGCCGCTGCCGCGCTTGCCGCGGCGCTGGGTTGCTCACCCGACTGGATTGGCGTTGCGAGCCAAAACAATGGATTCGGATGGCGCGAACTCAGGTGATGCCGGGCGACGTTATCCATGACGTTCAGGACAAAACGAAACGATACCCTATGCCGGCTTCCGTCAATAGATGTTTTGGTTGCGACGGGTCGTCTTCGATCTTCTTGCGAAGGTGCCCCATAAATACCCGTACATAGTGGCTATCGTCCGCATGGGACGGCCCCCATACGTGGCGCAACAACTGACGATGAGTGAGCACGCAATCGGGATAGGCCATCAGGCATGCCAGCAAACGGTATTCGATGGGGGTCAGGTGCAGCGCTTGCCCATCGCGTTCTACCAGGCGCTTGCCGAGATCGACCCGTATCTTGCCGAACTCGATCACGCTGACTCCCGCATCGCCGGCGCGGGCGCGGCGGCGCAGTTGCGCCCGGACACGCGCCAGCAGTTCCGCCGCGCCGAAGGGTTTGGTCAGGTAGTCGTCGGCGCCGGCGTCGAGCGCTTCGACTTTGTCGGATTCGGCGGTTCGCGCCGAAAGCACGATGATGGGAATATCCGACCAGGAGCGCAGATCGCGGATGAAATCCACGCCATCGGCATCGGGCAGGCCGAGATCGAGCACCACCATATCGGGCTTGCGGGTGCCGGCCTCAATCAATCCACGCTTGACCGAGTCGGCCTCGAATACCTGACACCCTTCCATTTCCAGCGCCATTTTGACGAAGCGCCGGATCTTCGGTTCATCCTCGATCACGATGATGACAGGGGCGCTCATTCCGGCGCCGTTTCCATGGCCGGATCATCTTCAATATCGTCTATCACGGGCGGAGTGCCACGCGGCAACGAGAATTCGAAACGCGCGCCGCCCTCGATACGATTTTCCGCGCGTATCGTGCCGTCATGCGTTTGCATGATGGTACGGCAAATCGCCAAGCCGAGGCCAACGCCGGGAGTGGTTCCTTCTTTTTGCCCGCGCTCGAATTTGTTGAATATGTCCTCTTCCTTTCCTGGAGGCACTCCCGGCCCGTTGTCCTCGACCCAGACTTCGACATCCTCGGCGCCGGCTACTGCGCCGATCTCGATCAGGCTGCCAGGCGGCGTGTATTTCGCGGCGTTTTCCAGCAGATTGCAAAACACGCGCTCGATCAGCGCCGCGTCGAATTCCAGCAGCGGCAAATCCTCAGGCAGATGCACGAGGACGCGATGCCCCGCCAGCGACGAAGCGACTGCCTTGAGCGCGCTGCCGACAACTTCTTCCAGCGGCTGCCATTGACGGTTGAGTTTAATCACACCCGATTGCAGCCGCGCCATGTCGAGCATATTGTTGACCAGGGCATTCATGCGCAAGGTCTCTTCGCGCATGGAGTTGGCAATTTCGAGTTGTTGCCCGCTTGGCGGGGGCTGGGTCAATGACATCGAGTCGGCCAGTCCGACCAGGGCCGAGAGCGGCGTTCTCAGATCGTGGGAAATTGCCGATAGCAACGAGTTCCGCAGGCGTTCCGTTTCCATCTGCACCGTCGTCGATTGGGCCACGGCGACGTAATGGACGCGCTCGATGGCGATGGCGATCAACCGGGCAAAAGTATCGAGCAGCCGGCGTTGCTCAGGAATCAACAGCCTGAGAGGATTGCGCGGCTCAAGCGCGAGCACGCCGCGCACGCGCATCGGCGCTTCGAGCGGCAGATAAAGAATGGAACTGCCCGGCAGCGTATCGGTGCCGTGACCGGCTGCCAGCTTGTGATCGAATGCCCATTGTGCGATACCCAGATCGACGGCAAGCGCATTGTCTGTCGTAGCCGTCGTAAGCATCTTGTCTATGGGTGGCTGTAGCCGGCTTTTGTCGTCGGGCAACAGGATGGACGCCTTGGCGCTGAAACCGGATTCGACGAAACGATCGCAGATCTCGGCAATCTGTTCCAGCATGAGCGCGCCCGAGAGCTCTCTTGCCATCTCGAACAGCGCCCGCATCCGTTCCTCGCGCAGCTTGGCGATATATGCCTGATATTTGAGCCCTGCCGTGAGATGGCCGGTAATCAGGCCGACGGCGAGCATGATGGCGAAAGTCATCAGGTATTGAACATCGCTGACCGAGAATGAAAAACGCGGCGGCACGTAGAAAAAGTCGAAGGCGGCGACGCATACGAAAGAGGCCAGCACTGACGGTCCGCGACCGTAGCGTACCGCGACCAGAACCACTGTCAGTAGAAACAACATGACAATGTTGGCCAGGCTGAAATGATATTGCAATGGGGCGGCAATGAGTGTCGTGAGGGCGCATGCGGCCAGGCTCATGGCATAGGCTTGCCAGGGCGTCTTGAACAGGCGGGAAGGCGTGTCGCGGGACTTGTCGGGCAACTTGCTATGCGTGCCGGTGCTTTCGCTGCCCACCAGGATCACATCGAGGTCTGGCGCCAGTTGGCTGATCCGATCCGCAAAGCTGCGATGCCATGGAGCCCGGAATCGTTTTTCTTCGCAGCCGACCACAATCTTCGACAAATTGTGGTTGCGGGCATATTTGACCGTACCTTCAACGGCATCGTTGTCGGCCAGCGCAGCCGTTTCGGCGCCCATTTCCTGGGCCAGCTTGAGCGTCTTAAGAACGCGCTGCCGCCGGGCTTTGGATAGCGTCAGCAAAGCGGCGGTCTCAATATAGATCGTATGCCAGGGGACATCGAGCTGGCTGGCAAAGCGGGCGGCGGTACGGACGATTTTCTCGCCGCCTTCGCCCGGCCCGATACAGGCCAGCAGCGAGTCACGGGTTTGCCATACCGGCGACAAGGATTTGTCATGACGGTATTGCTGCATCTCGCCATCTACACGGTCGGCGGTGCGTCGCAAGGCAAGTTCGCGCAGGGCAATCAGGTTCCCTTTACGGAAAAAATTGCTGATGGCGCGCTCCGCTTGGCGGGGCATGTAAACCTTGCCCTCCTTGAGGCGATGAAGCAGTTCGTCAGGCGGCAGATCGACCAGCACCACCTCGTCCGCATTATCGAAGACCTTGTCGGGAACCATTTCCCAAACGCGGATGCCGGTGATGCCGCCGACGATATCGTTCAGGGTTTCAAGATGCTGGACGTTCATCGTCGAATAAACGTCGATGCCGGCATCGAGCAGTTCTTCCACATCCTGCCAGCGCTTGGGATGGCGCGAGCCGGCCACGTTCGAGTGCGCCAGTTCGTCGACCAGGATCAAGGCAGGGTGCCGCGCCAGCGCGCCGTCCAGATCGAATTCGGGCAATAGCTGGTTACGGTAGGGCAATTCCTTGAGTGGCAGGCGCTCAAAACCTTCCACCATGGCTTCGGTTTCCTTGCGGCCATGCGTTTCAACGACACCGATAGCCACGTCGACGCCTTGCGCGAGTTGCTGGCGGGCGGCATTGAGCATCGCATAGGTCTTGCCGACACCCGCAGACGCGCCAAAGAAAATTCTTAACTTGCCGCGACGGGCGCGGGCTTCCTCTTGCTTGATGCGGCTGAGGAGTTGGTCGGGGTCGGGTCGGGCGTCGGTCATCCTTGTTCCTGTCGTGCTTGTCGGCGAAGGCGGCGGGTCGCTTTCGCCAAGCAGACTACCCGCGGAAAGTCTGTTTTGCAACGGGTCAGAACGGCACAACGTAAAGTTACTGCTGGTATTTATGTTGAGTTTGCGAATGTCTTGATAGTTTCCAACACCGCTAGCGACTATCTTTTGATCAACATCCTTCACATAATTCGGGACTTTTTGTCTGTAATACGACACGAACCAACACGGAGGCCCATCTGATTCACCTAAACCATTGATAAATTAATGATTAAATCTGGCACTAGACTTGCTCGGTGTGGTTCAGAGGGCCAAATGAAATCCACACCCATTCCCGCCGATCTTTCCGTCGTTATCAACGACACCACCCTGCGCGATGGCGAGCAGTCGGCAGGGGTCGCCTTCAGCCTGACGGAGAAACTAGAGATTGCCCGCCACCTCGACGCCATCGGGGTACCGGAAATGGAAATCGGCATTCCGGCGATGGGGGAGGCCGAGCGCGACACCATTCGCGCCGTTGCCGCGCTGGGACTGAGGGCGCGGCTGATGGTGTGGAGCCGCATGCAGAAAAGCGATATAGATGCCTGCTGCGGACTCGGCGTACAACTGATCGATATTTCGGTGCCGTCCTCCGACCAGCATCTGGCGCATAAGCTGGGGAGAAGCCGCCTATGGCTGTTGCATAGTATCGGCCGCCATGTGGCGATCGCCCGCGACGCGGGCCTGGAAGTCTGCATTGGCGCCGAGGATGCGTCGCGCGCAGAACCCAATTTTCTGGCAGCCATAGCCGAGGCAGCTGGCCGTGCCGGCGCGAGGCGCATCCGCTATGCAGACACGCTCGGTGTGCTTGATCCGTTTGCCGTCGCCGAGCGCATCGCCTATTTGCGCCGTGTCACTGACCTCGAAATCGAAATGCACGCCCATGACGACCTGGGCTTAGCCACGGCCAATACGCTGGCCGCAGTTAGATCCGGAGCAAGCCATGTCAACACCAGCGTCAACGGCCTGGGCGAACGCGCCGGCAATGCTCCGCTCGAAGAAGTGGCGCTCGCTCTGCGCCAGTGCTATGGCATCAAGACCAACCTTGCCCTGCACCAGTTTCCGGCGTTATCGGCGCTCGTAGCGCGCGCCGCTAACCGGCCGGTTGCCTGGCAAAAGAGCGTGGTCGGTGAAGGCACTTTCACACACGAAGCCGGTATTCATGTCGATGGCTTGATGAAGCATCCAGACAACTATCAGGGCTTCGATCCGCGCCTCGTTGGGCGGTCGCATCGCATCGTCCTTGGCAAGCACTCTGGCACCAATGCCGTTATCCGTGTGATGGCGCGGCTGGGTTTTTCGCTGGACCAGAACGATGCGCAACGGCTGTTAAGCTGGGTGCGTAGCTTCGTCGAGACGCTAAAGCGCGCGCCCGTCGAATATGAACTTGCCGCCGCTTGCGAATCGCTGTGCTCCGGCTGCGAACTCACATGGCAGGCAGATTCTCTATATCGTAAAGGAGATTTTCATGATCCCATCGGCAACTGACACAGCTGCAACCATGGATAGCGCGCTCGCCGCCGACCTCAAGGAACTCGTTAGCACCGAGGACTTTCTCGATTACTTCGGCATTCATTACGACGAACATCTGGCGCGTGTTTATCGTCTGCACATCTTGCAGCGCTTTCACAACTATCTGGAGCGGCATACGCATGGGACTCCGGATCATGCCGCCATGGGTCACTGGCTGAATCGCGCCTATCTCGACTTCGTCAATTCCGATGCGCAGACCGAAAAGGTATTCAAAGTGTTTCGCCGGCATGAGCCGCAAACGGTCTGCATACCTGTATCCGAGATATTCCGCAGGTGAGCCGAAATGCGACCGCTCAGGGATTACGGCGAGGCAGTGCGGCTGACGCGCAATGTGCGCAACGACGGCACTTACCCCGGCGCCGAACGTGGCGAACTGCTGGTGCGCCGCGGCAGCATCGGCCACGTCGTCGATGTTGGCAGCTTTCTGCTGGATCAGGTAATTTATTCGGTGCACTTCCTCGAAGCCGGACGGATAGTCGGTTGCCGCGAGGAAGAACTGATTGACGCCGCCGCGCCATGGATACCGTCCCGCTTTGAGGTGCGCGACCGGGTCTGCGCCAGCATGCCGCTGGGCATCAATGGCAAAGCATTGGTGAGCAACGGCAGCCTGGGCGAGGTGCTACAGGTGACACGCGGCATCATCGACGGCTTGCAGGAGGTGCTCTATCACGTGCATTTCGAGACGCTCAAGGGACGGCCGCTGGTCGTTCCGGAAAGCGCCCTGCGGCCGGCCCAGGGAGCAAATGCGCATGCATGAGGGGATGCATTTGAAAGTGGTGGACGATCCATATTTCTGTTTCAACGTGGAACCACCGCTTCCCCTCATCCCCGACCCTTCTCCCCGGAGGGGAGAAGGGAGGAGATTCCCTCGCCCCTTTGGGGATAGCCAGCGACTTGGCTATCGGTTTTTTGATAGCCTAGTCGAATGGCTAGGGGTTCCATCAGAGGGGCAGGGGTGAGGGGTGGTAACGTCCACCACTTTTAAATGCACCCTGCCTGACGGCAGTCACCGCTATCTGGAACTCAAGCTGGCGCACGAGTTGTACCGTAAGGCACCCGCTGCGCTGGCGCTTCAGGAGCGGCGGCATGTAGTCAAGGTCGCCGCGCGCCAGTTCGAGATTGAGGAACGCATTCTCGCCACGCCCGAGGCCGCCTGCGTGCAGCTATCCGAATCCACGCTCGCCGCCGGCATGGCTGAAATCAGCGGGCGTTATCCGGAACGCACGGCTTTTCTGGCCGATCTGGAGCGCAATCATTTGACCGAAGCCGTCCTCAGCGCCGCAATCCGCCGCACGCTGGTGGTCGATGCCGTGCTCGACGGCATAGCCAGCCACTGTGCGCCGGCAAGCGATAGCGAGGTCGAGAATTTCTATCTTGCGCATGAGCGGCGTTTCCGCCGGCCACGGCTCCACACCCTGAGACAAATCCTGGTAACCATCAACGACGCGTTGCCCGGCAGCGACAGGCCGTCGGCGCTGGCGAGAATTCAAACGATTCAGGCGCAATTGAGCAAAGCACCCGAACAGTTCGCGGCGCTGGCGCTTGCGCATTCGGAATGCCCTTCGGCTACCAATGGCGGCTTGCTCGGCGACCTGCCGCGTGGCAAGCTCTATCCGGAACTCGAACTGGCGGGTTTTACATTAATGCCGGGAGAAATATCGGGGATCATTGAAACGGAACTTGGCTACCACCTGCTGCGTTGCGATGCGATACAGGCGGAAACCAAGCTGCCTCTTTCCGAGGTGCGCGAACGCATCCGTTCCCACCTGCAGCAGGAACGCCGCAAGCATTTCCAGAAAGCCTGGATCGCCTGGCTATTTCATAATCCGATTGACAGTCACCCAAGTGCATGACAAGAGTCATGTCATTCCGGGGCCGCGCAGCGGAACCCGGAATCCAGTAGTCATCTGGATTCCGGCTTTCACCGGAATGACGAGCTATCTGCCGGCCGTTGTTATGTAATTTCGCAATCCTCAATAAGTAAGCGGGCGCCCGCGTCAATCTGCGTTTTCCTCGAGGTCTCGCCGCGGCACGGTGAGAGGATCGCAAACGATGGGCCGGTAGATTTCGATGCGGTCTCCGGGCCTGAGCGCCGTTTCTTGCTCGACCAGACGGCCAAAAATGCCGACCTTCTGGGTGGCGAGATCGATCTGCGGGAACATATTCAGGATGCCCGATTGCTCGATCGCAGCCTGTACCGTGGCATCGTCAGGCACTTCGACATTCAGCCAGACCTGGCTGGCGGGTTCGGAATAGGCGACACCGACTTGCATGCGTGTTCTCCTTTCGATTATCAACAATGAACGCTGACTGTCGCGGCAGGCGTGGAACCGGACGCGGACTGGCGCATCTTCGCCAGTTGGCGCTTGCCGGCGAGCAGCAGCCCCAGCACCAGAAAGCCGCCCGGCGGCAGGATCATCAGCAGCAGGCCGCCGTAATTCGGGATGACCTTCAATTCAAGAAAGGCGAACGATGGGCCGAGCAGCAGGCTGGCCTGCGCAAACAAAGTGCCGCCGCCGATCAATTCGCGGATCAGGCCGATCAGCGTCAATGCGCCGGTAAAGCCGAGCCCCATCGCCAGTCCGTCCAGTCCGGAGGCCAGCACCGGCTCGCGCGCGGCGAAGGCTTCGGCGCGGCCCAGCACCGAACAGTTGGCGACAATCAGGGCGATGTACATGCCGAGAACCTTGTACAAATCGTGCAAATAGGCGTTCAGCATCAGATCGACGACCGTCACCAGCGTGGCGATCAGCACGATATACACGGGAATCCGTACCTGCTGGCTGACCCAGTGGCGCACGCTGGAAACCATCATGTTCGCGACCACCAGCACCGCCGTGGTCGCCAGTCCCATGCCGAGGCCGCTGGTGCCGGTGGTGGTCACCGCCATCGTCGGGCACATGCCGAGTATCTGCGAGAACACCACGTTGTTGCGCCAGATGCCGTCTTTCCATATATCGATGTATTTCATGTGGGATACCTCTTCCGTGTCATTTGGCGAATATCTCTTCGCGATGCGCCGCATAGAAGACCAGGCCGCCCTTGACCGCCTTGACCACGGCGCGCGGCGTGACGGTGGCGCCGGCGAACTGGTCGAACTGGCCGCCGTCCTTCTTCACCGCCCATTTTTCCGGCGTCGGATCGCCGAGCGACTTGCCGTCGAAGTCGAGTATCCAGCGCGACTTAGCCGCATCGATCTTGTCGCCCAGCCCTGGGGTTTCGCCATGCTTGACGACGCGCACGCCGAGAATATTTCCCGCGTAATCGACGCCCATCAGCACCGCCACTTCTCCGGCATAGCCGCGCTCGCCGACCTGGAAAACTGCGCCCTTGATCTGTCCTTGCAAGCGTGCGCGATAGACGACGACAGCGCTGCCGTCCTCGCGCTTGATGCTGGTCTGATCCTTGAGCAGGTCGTTGTCGGCGAAACCGGCGGGCAACACCTGCACCAGCGACAGTTGCAGGTCGCGTGCCTCGGCGGCGCGGATCGCCGCATGGGTCGTATTGTCAGTCAGCGCCAGCGCCAGACCGGCGACGAGCGAAACAGCACCGAGCGACAGCCCGTGGTAGAGCGTTTTTTCGCGAAATTGGGCAAGATTCATGTTGAGTTCCTTATTCCGGCCGCTCCGGTTCCAGCGGAGCGCCGCCACGAGTGCGGCCATAGACGCGCGGCTTGACCAGGCGGTCGATCACGGGCGTCAGGGTATTCATCAGCAGCACGGCAAAGGCCACGCCTTCCGGATAGCCGCCCCAACTCCGGATTGCAAAAGTCAGCAGTCCGCAGCCCAGGCCGAACAGCAACTGTCCGGTAGGCGTGTTGGGCGAAGTGACGTAATCGGTGGCAATGAAAAACGCGCCCAGGATTGCGCCGCCGGAGAGCAGATGCGACGCCACACTGAGGTAGCGTGCCGGATCGACGCCATGGCATATCGCCGCGGGCAGCGCAATGCCGGCAAGCATGGCCAGCGGTATGTGCCAACTGATGATCTTCAACCTCAGCAACAATAGCCCGCCCGCCGCCAGCAGCAACGAAGAACTCTCGCCGAGACTTCCCAGCCGATAGCCGGTCCACGAATCGGCGGGCGCGCCCTGGCCGGTCAGCGCGTGCAGCAGATCGACACCGCGCGCCGCCTCGGTTTTGACGAAGCCCAGCAGCGAGGCGCTGGTCATGGCGTCGAGCAGCGGCAACCCGCCGAGGGTAATGCTCAAGCCTTGCAGGAAACCGGGGGCATTGGCTGCGGTCAGCGGTAACGGCATCACCCACTGCGTCATCTGCACCGGAAACGATATCAGCAAGGCCACGCGCGCCACCATCGCCGGATTGAACGGATTCTGGCCGAGGCCGCCGAACACCCCCTTGCCGAAAACCGATGCGAAAAGGCCGCCAAACACGCCTATCCACCACGGCGTCCACGGTGGCAGCGACAGCGCCAGCAGCCAGCCGGTCAGCAATATCGAACCATCGGCCAGCACCGGTAACGCGTTCCGCCCGGAAAGCCGCAAACAGAAAGCTTCGCCGGCAAGCGCGGACAGCAGCGTAATCGCCCACAGATTGATGGCCGGCCAGCCAAACAGCCAGAAGCCGTAAAGCGTGGCCGGCGTCAGCGCCGCCATCACCCAGCGCATGACGACCGCCGTGCTGGCGCCGCCGTGGGCATGAGGAGCCGCCACGGTGGCGGGCGTATCGGAGTATGTCGGAAGGTTCATGCGCTAGCCTCCTCGCTGGCGACCGCTTGCGCTGCGGCTGCCGCCTTGGCGGCGTTACGCGCCGCCTTGCGTGCTGCGGCTATCGCCGCCTTTTCTTTGGCTTCGCGCGCAAGACGCTCGGCGCGGGCAGTAGCGAGCCGCTTGCCGTGCTGCTGACGCAGTTTGATACGCTGCTGGGCCGCGAGTTCGCCCTTGGCATGCTGAAAATATTGGGTCAGCGGGATGTGCGCTGTGCACACATAGGCGCAGCAGCCGCAGCCCATGCAATCGGTCAGGCCGCAGGTTTCGGCGGCCGTCAGTTCGCCGGCATGAACGCGCGCGGCGATCTCCAGCGGCAGCAAGCCCATCGGGCAGACCTTGCTGCAATAACCGCAGCGGATACACGGCCCAGGCGTAATCGCCGGCAACTCGTCCGCCGTCAACGCCAGAACACCGCTGGTGCCTTTAACCACCGGCACCCGCGCATGGGGTAGCAGGCTGCCCATCATCGGCCCGCCCATCACCAACCGTGCGAGGCTGCGTTGCGGCGCGAATGCCAATTTACAAAATGCCAGCAAATCCTCGACCAGGGCGCCGATCGGCACCAGCAGGTTGCCGCGCCGTTCCAATGCGCCGCCGTTGACCGTGACGATGCGCTCGATCAGTGGTTCGCCATGGCGCAGGGCGCGATGCACGGCGCGCGCCGTGCCGACGTTATGCACCAGCACGCCGACATCGGCAGGCCGCCCCTTGGCCGGAACCTCCTTGCCGGTCAGCGTCTGGATCAACTGTTTTTCGGAACCCATCGGATAGCGCGCCGGCACCGCATGAATCTCGATGCTGGCAAACGGCTTGGCCGCCTCGCGCATCGCCGCCAGCGCTTCCGGCTTGTTATCCTCGATGCCGACCAAGGCCCGGCTGGCGCCGACGGCGTAAAGAACGATGCGCACGCCATCGACCACCTCGTCGGCGAAATCGCGCATCAGCCGGTCATCGCAGGACAGATAAGGCTCGCACTCGCCGCCGTTGATGATCAGCGTCGCCACCGCCGAACGCTGCGACAGCGCCAATTTCACCGCCGAGGGAAAACTCGCGCCACCGAGGCCGACGATGCCGGCGTCCGCGACCCGGCGGGCAATTTCACCCGGTGACAATTTAAACGGATCGTCACACGTCGGGAGCCGTTCGCCCCAGCGATCCTCGCCATCGGCCTCCAGCACTATCGCCGGACAAGGCAGGCCAGACGGATGCGGCGCGGTAATATCCTCGATAGCCGCCACTCTGCCCGAAGTCGGCGCATGCAGCGGCGCTGAAAACTCGCCATGCGCCGCCGCCAGCAACTGACCCTTGGCGACTTGTTGTCCGACCTGCACCACCGGCCGGGCGGCGCTGCCGATATGCTGTTGCAGCGGCAGGAAAAGCCTGCGCGGCAGCGGCAGCCGCGCCAGGGGAAGATCGGCCACCGGGCGCTTGCGTTCGTCCGGATGCACGCCCCAGGCAATCTTGCCCGTCCTGGCAAACAATCGTTCCATCAAGCCCATCGTCATCTCCTTATGCCGCCACCGGCTTGGGCCAGACCCAATGCGTCAGCGTGACCGGCACTGGTTGTAGTTTCAGCGCCTCGGTCGGGCAGCGTTCAACGCAGTTGCCGCAACCATTGCAAACTTCGGTCAGAACGCTGTGTATCTGCTTGGACGCGCCGAGTATTGCGTCGCTGGTGCAGGCGCTGCCGCAACGGCAGCAGCCGATGCAGATTTCCTCGGCAACGCGCGCCTGTTTCGGCCCGCTATCGACCACCGCATTCAGATCGAGGCTGACGCCGAGCTTGGCGGCTAGGGCGGCGGCCAGCGTTTTGCCGCCGGGGCCGCAAGCCGTTACCGGCGCGGCGCCGCCGACAATGGCGGCGGCAGCCGCCGAACAACCGGGGAAACCGCATTGGCCGCATTGCGAACCCGGCATCAGGCCCTCGACCTGGGCAATCACGGGATTGACGGCAACCGCGAAGAATCTGTCGGCAACTCCCAGCATCAGGCCGAGCGCAACACCGAGCAGCGTCAAGCTAAGAACAGCGGTGATCATGATTTTCTCCCACAGCGTATCGATTGGAATCCATGCTCATTTCCCGGCCAGTCCGGCGAAGCCCATGAAGGCCAGCGCCAGCAGGCTGGCGGCGATAAAGCCGATCGGCGCGCCGCTGAATGCCGCCGGCACCCGCGCCAGCGCCAGCCGCTCGCGCAAGCCGGCAAACATCAACAGCACCAGCGTGAAGCCGACCGAGGAGCCGAAGCCGTAGAACAGGCTGAGCACGAAACTGCTCTTTTCCTGCGCATTGAGCAGCGGCAGGCCGAGGACGGCGCAATTGGTCGTAATCAACGGCAGGTAAATGCCGAGCGTCTGGTAGAGATCGGGCACGCTTTTGCGCACCACCATCTCGGTGAATTGCACCACGGCGGCTATCACCAGGATATAAGTGAGAATCCGCAGGTAATCGATGCCCAGCGGCAGCAGCACCCAGTGTTCGAGCATCCAGCAGACGCCGCTGGCCATGGTGATGACGAAAGTGGTCGCCAGCCCCATGCCGAAGGCGGTGTCTATCGTCTTGGTAACGCCCATGAACGGACACAAGCCAAGGAACTTGACCAGTATCACGTTGTTGACCAGAGCCGTGCCGATGAGCAGCAAAGCGAATTCGCCGACGTAATTCATGAGTGTGTCCACTGGCGGAAAGTTGTTCTTGCCGACACCCATGGCATTTTTCGTGCCACCTCGTTTACGGCACCATCCCAAAGCGGTGCCAATCAGGCCGCAGCATGCACCGGAATAGTGTTTTGAGCGGATATGGGAGCATGCGAAAACCAGCTTCGCCTGGCACAGGATTTGTCGTATTAGTGACATCGTTGCAGCAATTGCGACAGAAATGCCGATAAGGCTTGGCGCGTCGCTCCCTCCCCTTCAAGGGGAGGGTTAGGGTGGGGATGGGGTTAAAGCTGTGACGATGTTGTAATTGATTGAATTTAATCATATCTACTTACACCCCCATCCCCCTCCCAGCCTCCCCCTTGAAGGGGGAGGAGCTTCTTGCACCAAGATGTGTGCATGCCCTTACGGGGAGTGTTGGCAGGGAAAGGCACGAAACATGCGTCAGACGATCCAGTGACCCAGAAAAAATTGCGTCAGGAGATGATCACGATGGCAAAGACAAGAAACAACATCAAGCGCATCGTGCCGCGACAGGCGATATACGGCATGCCAGCGCATGTTTTCCAACAAGCAGTGGAGCAGGCCGATGCGGCGATTTCGATTACCGATGCCGAAGCGAACATCCTGTATGTCAATCCGTCGTTCTGCAAGGTCACCGGCTACTCGGTAGACGAGGCATGCGGACGCAACGAATCCTTCCTCTCTAACAAAACCACGCCGGACGATCTTTATCGGTCGATGTGGCAAACGATAGCCGGCGGCGCATCCTGGCACGGGCACCTGGTGAACTTGCGCAAGGACGGCGCCAAATACCTCGCCGAGCTGACGATCACGCCGGTGCTCGATAGCGGCGGCAAGGTCACCCACTACCTCGGCATGCACCGCGACGTCACCGAAATGTACCGGCTCGAATGCCAGGTGAAGAACCAGAAGGCGCTGATCGAATCGATGGTGGATGCCGCGCCATTGGCCATCGCGCTGCTCGATGAACATGATCGGGTCGTGGTCGATAATCACGAATACAAGAAGCTGATGGGCGATCTCGGCATGGTCGAACCCGCCGGCGTGTTGCTGGCGGCCGTGCGTGCCGAAATCAGCGACGAACAAGACAAGAATTCTGGCTTTGCGTTTCTCGACCGCGAAGTGCGCATCGAACGACCAGGCTGGCGCTCGCCGCGCTGGTTCTCCTGCTCCGGGGTGTGGGTACAAGAGGACGACGGACGCGTCGATGCTTTCTTTGCCCAGCAGAACGTGCGGCACTTGTTGCTGGTGGCCAAGGAGGTGACCTCTCAGCGCACCCAGCAGGAAACGGTGCGCATGGCTACGCTACAGGCGGTGCTCGCCGAAGAGGACCGCATCGCCGGACTGCGCGAGAGCCTCTCAGCGGCAGTATTCCAGCTTGAGGGACCGGTCAACATGATTGCCTCTGCCGTCGGTATGCTCAGCCACCGACTCGACCGCGAGGGCGCCAAGCCGATGGCCGATGTGTTGCAAAACGCGGTGCATTCCGGCGAGGCAGCGCTTGAAGGCTTGCGCGCCATCATCCCGCCCCCCTCGCGCGAGAAGTTGGGTTCCGTCAATCTCAATGAGCTACTGCGCGACATACTCGATCTTGTCACCGGCCAGTTGCTGGCGACCGGCATCACGGTTTTGTGGCAGCCGCAACTGGTGCTGCCCAGCGTGCAAGCATGCCCGAACCGCCTACGGGTGATGTTCAAGGCGCTGATCGACAACGCCATCGAGGCAATGAACACCAAGGGCTGGCAGGAGCGCGAACTGCGGATTGCCACGCGTGCCTACGACAGTGCCGGCCACTTAGCAGCACATACTATCGAAGTCATCATCGAAGATAGCGGTCCGGGCATCCCGGCCAAGTTAAGGCTCAAGGTATTCGAGCCATTTTTCAGCACCAAGAAGGATGGCGGGCGGCATCTGGGAACAGGACTTGCCACGGCGCAGCAGGTCGTAGCCGACCATAGCGGGCTAATTGAAATCGACCCGGCGCGCGAGTCCGGCGGGTGCCGCATAACCGTAAGCTTGCCGGCCAACGGATAGGCTTGAACATGAATAGCCACTTGCACGACGACCACGAAATACACCACCTGCAGCTTGACGCCTTGTACCGGGTCAGCCAGGTGCTGTCGCGCTCGCTCGACTTTCGCCAGACCGTGCAACAGGTGCTGCAAGTGCTCGACGAATCTGCCTCGCTATCGCGCGGCATGGTCAACCTGCTTGATCCAGACAGCGGCGATCTGGTCGTCAATGCGCTGCACGGAAGCACCGCTGCGCAAGACCCTCCAGTCGTTCGCTATCAGCCGGGCGAAGGCATACTCGGTCTGGTACTCGAGGAAAACCGTACCATCGCGTTAAAGTCGATCAGCGACGATCGGCGCTTTCTCAACCGGCTCGGCATCTACGATCGCCATTTGCCATTTATCGCCGCGCCGATCAGCGTCGGCGGCAAGCTGCAAGGCGTGCTGGCGGTACAGCCGCTTAGCGCCGACAGCACCAAGCTACCGGAATTGACGCGCTTGGTCGAAATGGTCGCCAACCTGATCGGCCAGAGCGTGCGTCTGGCGCTCGACATCGAACTGGAAAAGCAATCGTTGGCCGAGGAGCGCGACACCCTGCGGCGCACCGTGCGCAGCCAGCACGGTTTCGACAGCATCGTCGGCCATTCGGCGACGATGCGCCGCGTCTTCGAACAAGTACGCATGGTTGCAAAATGGAACACCACGGTACTGATCCGTGGCGAAACCGGCACCGGCAAGGAACTGGTCGCCAACGCAATCCACTACAACTCGCCGCGCGCGCGCGGCGCCTATATACGGCTCAACTGCGCCTCACTGCCGGAGACGCTGCTCGAATCGGAACTCTTCGGCCATGAAAAGGGGGCGTTTACCGGCGCCGTCGGCGTGCGCCGCGGCCGCTTCGAGCAAGCCGATGGCGGCACCTTGTTCCTCGATGAAGTCGGCGAGGTCTCTCCGGAATTTCAGGCCAAGCTGCTGCGCGTGCTGCAGGAAGGAGAACTGGAGCGCGTCGGCGGCAACCGCAGCATCAAGGTCGATGTCCGTGTCGTCGCCGCCACCCACCGCGACCTCGAAGCTGCCGTCAATAGCGGCAGCTTCCGCGAAGATCTCTACTACCGCCTCAACGTGATGCCGATTACGCTTCCGCCATTGCGCGAGCGCCGCGAGGATATCGTGGACATCGCCCGCTATCTGGTGAAAAAGCTCGGCGACAGCCAAGGACGCAAGTTGTCGCTGAGCGAAGCGGCGCTACGGCGACTATCGAGCTATGTCTGGCCTGGCAATGTGCGCGAACTCGAAAATTGTCTCGAACGGGCGGCGGTAATGTCGGCATCCGGACAGATCGACGCTGACCTGATCCAACTCGATCTGGCGCGCGTCAGCGGCGTGAGCACCGCGCCGGCAACCGTTGGGCACACCGACGAAGCTCATGCTGCGCCCACTGCTATCGGCAAGCCGGCCATTGACGATCCCGAACTCGACGAACGCCAACGAGTCATCGCCGCGCTCGATCAAGCCGGCTGGGTTCAGGCCAAAGCCGCCCGTCTGCTGGGCATGACACCACGTCAAATCGCTTATCGGATACAAACATTGGACATCGAGGTCAAACAGTTCTGATAGACGTTGCAAGGCAGTATTGCTGTCGCCTTCACCACAAAGAGCGCCATCGGCACTGTTGGGTTTGTCACATGGCGAGCCGTTTCTTCGGCATAATCGGCTTAAATATCATTAAGTTATAATATATAAGTAGCGATAGGCACAAGCATTGCTATCTCTTACGTAGCCATCACAAAGATGACGACGAAGGAGAGCAACGTGCAACTGTCACCTGTAATTGATCTGGATATTCCCCGGAGTGCCGGCTGCCATGCCGGACGTTGCGGCGCCAGTACCGGGCAGGCCGGTCTTATGTCGGACGAAATGCGCCGCAAGATCGCCGAGCATCCGTGCTATTCCGAGCAGGCGCATCATCATTTCGCCCGCATGCACGCGGCTGTCGCGCCGGCCTGCAATATCCAGTGCCACTATTGCAACCGCAAGTTCGACTGCGCCAACGAATCGCGCCCCGGTGTCGTTACCGAAGTGCTGACGCCAGAACAGGCGGTCAGGAAAACGCTGGCGGTGGCGGCGGAGATTCCGCAGTTGTCGGTGGTGGGTATCGCCGGGCCTGGCGATCCGCTCGCCAACCCGGAACACACCTTTGCCACTTTCCGTCTTCTGACCGAACATGCGCCGGACCTCAAATTGTGCCTATCCACCAATGGCCTGGCTTTGCCCGAGCATATCGACGAACTGTGTCGCCACCATATCGGGCATGTCACGATCACCATCAATTGCGTCGATCCCGACATAGGCGCCAGAATCTATCCGTGGATTATCTGGCAACGGCGGCGCGTCTTTGGCCGCGAGGCGGCGGCGATCCTCATCGAGCAGCAGCAGAAAGGACTTGAACTGCTGGTGGAACGCGGCATCCTGGTCAAGGTGAATTCGGTGATGATCCCCGGCGTCAATGACAAGCACCTGCTTGAAGTATCCAGGATCGTCAGGGGGAAGGGCGCATTCCTGCATAACGTCATGCCGCTGATTTCCCAGCCGGAGCATGGCACCTATTACGGCCTGAGCGGCCAGCGCGGCCCCTCTCCCTCCGAGTTGCAGGCGTTGCAGGACGTCTGCGCCGGTGAAATGCGCGTGATGCGCCACTGCCGCCAATGCCGGGCCGATGCCGTTGGCCTGCTCGGCGAGGATCGCAGCGCCGAATTTACGCTCGACAAGATCGACGGGCTGGAAATAGATTATGCGGCGGCAATGGAAAGACGCCGGCTGTGGCGCGCGCAGCATGCGGTTGAAGCTGCCGCGAAAGCGGCAACCGCGCCGCTTTCCCAGGCGCTAACCTGGCATCGCCATACCGGCTCGAAGAAACCAGCAGCGGCAGCGCCAGCCGTGCTGATCGCGGTAGCCAGCAAGGGCGGCGGCATCGTCAATCAGCACTTCGGCCATGCGCGCGAATTCCTGATTTATGAAGCGTCGGCGGACGGCGTGCGGATGGTAGGCGTGCGCAAAACGGATGTTTACTGTAGCGGCCCCGCCGGCTGCGGCGAACTGGAAGATACCCACGAATCCGTGCTGGAGCGCACCTTGCGGACGCTGCAAGGTTGCCGGGTCTTGCTGTGCGCCAAGATCGGATTCGAACCTTGGGGCAAACTGGAAGCCGCAGGCATTACGCCAAACAGCGAGCATGCGCTGGAGCCGATTGAAGAGGCCGTCGCGGCGGCATGGCGTGAAATTCGGGAACGGGCAGGCACGGAAACGCCGCTGCCGGATTCGGGGAAGAAATATGCGTGACTGTCTGAATGCGGATTATCGGCATATTCCCCGGCGCATGCCGCAAATGGGGGATATGGGAAGTAAACTGCCTTGGCAATCGGAAATCATGACCGCATCGACTCAACTCCAATCCCGCGCCGAAGCCGCTTATCTCGGCCTGGCGCTGGGCGACGCGCTCGGCGCAACGGTCGAATTCATGACTCCGCGCGAGATCGTCGCAAAATATGGAGTGCACGACGATATTTGCGGCGGCGGCTGGCTGCGCCTGAAAGCCGGACACGTCACCGACGACACGACCATGGCCCTGGCGCTAGGCCGGGCGATCCTGGCCACGGATGGCCGCGTCGAGCCGACTGCCTGCGCGCAGGCCTTCGATGCCTGGATGCGCGCCAAACCGGTAGACATCGGCAATACCGTGCGCCGCAATTTACTGCATTTCCGCCAGACCGGCCAGCCGCACGCCCTGCCTTCCGCCAACGATGCCGGCAACGGCGCGGTCATGCGCGTGCTGCCGGTGGCGCTGGCGACGCTCGATGCCACCGAGGCCGAGGTACGCAGCGCGGTACGCGCCCAGGCGCATGTCACGCACCATAACGAGGTATCGGACGCCGCGGCGGAGTTTGTCGTGCTGGCGGTTCAGGATGCGCTGCGCGGCGCGAATCTGAGCGATATTTACCGTGGGCGCATTCGCCCGTTCGTTTCTGCCTGGCCGATGTTCGGCTATCGGCCAAAATCGCGCAATTATCCGAGCGCCTGGATCGTCGAAACGATGCAGGCGGTGTTGCAGGCGTTTCTGGACACGGACAGTTTCGAGCATTGTCTGATTAACGTCGTCAATCGCGGCGGCGACGCCGATACCACCGGCGCTATCGCCGGCATGCTGGCCGGCGCCATGTACGGCCGCGCGGCGCTGCCCAAGCGCTGGCTCGCCGCGCTCGACGCCCCTACCCGCGAAGCCTGTTGCCAGCAGGCGCGCTGCCTGATTGCATTACGCGGAGAGAGTTCGCTCCTCCCCCGTCAAGGGGGAGGTTGGGAGGGGGATGGGGTTAAAGAGGTCGGCGAAGCTAGGCGGTTCTATTGTTAACCCCATCCCCTCCCCAACCCTCCCCTTGACGGGGAGGGAGTTGTCGCGATGCCGATTCAGTAGGTCTTGATTTTCGCGGCATAAACGCCGCCGATCACCAGATACTCATCCTCGCCCTTCAATACATCGGGCAGAAGTTGGCAGTGAAATAACAGTTTGGCGGTCGGCACTCGGGTTTCGAGGATGTAATCGCCGAACTCGTCGGCGCGCTCGCGCGAGGAAGTGAATGAGTTCAGGCTGTTGAGCAGCACAATCGGATCGCTGTTGCCCGTCTGCCCGGCTTCCAGGATTTCCTGTTCGCCGATGCGGTTGATGCCGCGATACAGCGTTATGTGACTTCTACGCGGAACTTCCCGGCCGAATTCGTATTGGCAATAGCTGTAGAGAAGATCGAGTTGCGCTTCGAGCGCATTCGTGCCGTAGAGGCCGGCCGAGCGCATTTCCAGATAGCGGCGGTAGGCAGGTTCCGAGTAATTGCGCAGCGGCTCGATATGGTGGCGCGGCAGCAGGCCGAAACGCGATTCGACCCAGCCCTTCAACACCGCGCCTTCGCGGCTGTCGGCATTGAAGCTCCAGCCGCGCACCGTCCGCATCCAGTTGGCCTTGGCGCGCTGTTTGCCGTTGCGCTGCCCATCCTCCTGTAAGCCGGCATCTTCGAGCCGCTCAAGACGGAAATGCACCGTCAGGTAATCGCGGAAGATGCGTCCGCGCTCGGCAGCCTGGTCGACCAAATCAAGGCGTTTGAACAAGCCGGCATAGAGCGTGGCAACACCATCGAGTTCCAGCGCTGCCGGCTTTTGCTGAAACGTCAGACCGCCGAGGATCGCAGCCGGCAGGTTGCAGCGGTTGATCGGCAGCCGCGCCTCGCGCGGCAGCGATGTCGTTTTGTCGGGTGCACGACAATCAAGCGGCTCTTTGTCGGATTCCGCCGTGGCATGGATTGCGCTGATCTGAGCGGAATCGTTCATAAAATCAACCTATTGAAGCGCAGGAATGGAATTGGCACGCTCCTTGCCAAGTAAGGCTTGAACACCTTGTTTAACATCGGATTCAAGCTGCATAAATAGGAGAAGCACCATGGCAAAAATACGTCAAGCCGCGATTTACGGCAAGGGTGGTATCGGCAAGTCTACCACTACCCAAAATCTTGTAGCCGCTCTGGCTGAAGCCGGCAAGAAAGTGATGATCGTCGGCTGCGATCCCAAGGCCGACTCGACCCGCCTGATCCTGCACGCCAAGGCGCAGAACTCGGTAATGGAACTGGCGGCCGAGGCCGGTAGCGTCGAAGACCTCGAACTCGAGGATGTGCTCTCGGTCGGCTATCGCGGCATCAAATGCGTCGAGTCCGGCGGCCCGGAACCCGGCGTCGGCTGCGCCGGCCGCGGCGTGATTACCGCGATCAACTTCCTCGAGGAGGAAGGCGCCTACGAGGAAGACCTCGACTTCGTTTTCTACGACGTGCTCGGCGACGTGGTCTGCGGTGGTTTCGCCATGCCGATCCGCGAAAACAAGGCGCAGGAAATTTACATCGTCTGCTCCGGTGAAATGATGGCCATGTACGCCGCCAACAACATTTCAAAGGGCATCGTCAAATACGCCAATTCGGGCAGCGTCCGCCTTGCCGGCCTGATCTGCAACTCGCGCAACACCGACCGCGAGGATGAATTGATCGAAGCGCTGGCGGCCAAGCTCGGCACCCACATGATCCACTTCGTGCCGCGCGACAACGTAGTGCAGCACGCCGAGATCCGCCGCATGACGGTAATCGAGTATGACCCGACGGCCAAGCAGGCCGACGAGTATCGCACGCTGGCGCAGAAGATCATCAATAACACCCGGTTCGTGATCCCGACGCCTTGCAGCATGGACGAACTCGAAGAACTGCTGATGGAGTTCGGCATCATGGAAGTCGAGAACACCGCGATCATCGGCAAGACAGCCGCCGAATTGGCCGCCGAGGCAATCGCCGCCTGATCGGATTGAGCTATTCAATGCAACGTAGCGGACGCCGTGCAGGGCTGAATGCCGGCGTCCGACAAGGAGAAGCAACATGACAGATTTCAACCGCGAAGAAACCGAAGCCCTGATTCAGGAGGTGCTCGAGGTTTATCCCGCCAAGGCCAAGAAAGAGCGCGCCAAGCACTTGCTGGTCAATGACAAGGCGCTGGATTCGACCAAGAAGTGCCTTACCACCAACCGCAAGTCGCTGCCGGGCGTCATGACCATGCGCGGCTGCGCCTATGCCGGATCGCGCGGCGTCGTGTGGGGGCCGATCAAGGACATCATCAGCATTTCGCATGGCCCCATCGGCTGCGGCCAATATGCGCGGGCCGGCCGGCGCAACTACTTTGCCGGCATGAGCGGCATCGATGCCTATTGCGACCTGAATTTCACCTCGGACTTCCAGGAAAAGGACATCGTTTTCGGCGGCGACAAGAAGCTCGCCAAGCTGATCAATGAACTCGAGATGTTGTTTCCGCTTTCCAAGGGCATCTCGATCCAGTCGGAATGCCCGGTCGGACTGATCGGCGACGACATCGAGGCGGTGTCGAAGAAGGCCGCCAAGGAGATCAACAAGCCGGTGATCCCGGTACGCTGCGAGGGCTTCCGCGGCGTGTCGCAATCGCTGGGACACCATATCGCCAACGATTCGGTGCGCGACTGGATACTCTCCAACCGCGACGGCGTGCCGTTCGAGAAGACGCCCTACGACATCGCCATTCTCGGCGACTACAACATCGGCGGCGACACCTGGGCTTCGCGCATCCTGCTCGAAGAAATGGGCCTGCGCGTGGTGGCGCAGTGGTCGGGCGACGGCACGCTGGCCGAGATGGAGAACACCCCCAACGTCAAGCTGAACCTCCTCCACTGCTACCGCTCGATGAACTACATCAGCCGCCACATGGAAGAGAAGTACGGCATTCCCTGGCTCGAATACAACTTCTTCGGCCCGACCAAGATCAAGGAGTCCCTGCGCGCCATCGCCGCATTTTTCGACGACAAGATCAAGGAAGGCGCGGAGCGCGTCATCGAGAAATACTCGCCGATGATGGACGCGGTAATCGCCAAGTACAAGCCGCGCCTGCAAGGCAAGCGGGTGATGCTCTATGTCGGCGGCCTGCGTCCGCGCCACGTGGTCGGCGCCTACGAAGACCTGGGCATGGAGGTGATCGGCACCGGCTACGAGTTCGCCCACAACGACGACTACGACCGCACCATCAAGGAAATGAAGGATGCCACGCTCATCTACGACGACGTTACCGGCTACGAGTTCGAAGAGTTCGTGAAGACGCTGAAGCCCGACCTGATCGGCTCCGGCATCAAGGAGAAATACGTGTTCCACAAGATGGGCGTGCCGTTCCGCCAGTTGCACTCGTGGGACTACTCCGGCCCGTATCACGGCGCCGACGGCTTCGCCGTCTTCGCCCGCGACATGGACATGACCTTGAACAGCCCGTGCTGGAAGATGATGCAGGCGCCATGGCTGAAAAAGGATCAGGAAGCAGTGGAACAAGCCGCATGAGGCGAATCGGTCCGTTCCTGCAAACAGGATAGTTCCACTTTGTCATATTATCGACGGCGATACTCCCCTCGCCCCTCCGGGGAGAGGGGCAGGGGGTGAGGGGAGAGGGAACAACCATTCCCCGTGAAAGCTGTTAAGCATGTTGAATCTGACAGAAATAGGAACCAGGTAACAAATATCAACCCCGCCCGCGTCCACGGCTGAGTGGCCGGACCAAGCGTTGCATAAATGGCTGTCAAGAAATCTTCGATTTCTTGACAGCCACTAAGGAGATGAAGATGCAAACCGCAGAAAAGATCAAGCCGTGCTATCCGCTGTTCGGCGAAGACGATTACCAGCAACTGATCGCCAGAAAACGCGAGCAATTCGAGGAGTTCCACGGCAAGGACAAGGTCGAGGAAACCTTCGCCTGGACCACAACCAAGGAATACCAGGAAATCAACTTCAAGCGCGAGGCGCTGACCGTCAATCCGGCCAAGGCCTGCCAACCGCTCGGCTCGGCGCTATGCGCGCTGGGCTTCCACAAGACGCTGGTGTACATCCACGGCTCGCAGGGCTGCATCGCCTACTTTCGCACCTACTTCAACCGCCACTTCAAGGAACCGGTGGCGATCATCGCCGACTCGATGACCGAAGACGCAGCGGTTTACGGCGGACAGAAGAACATACACGAAGGCTTATCCAACGCCATCGCGCTCTATGGCGCGGAAATGATCGCGGTGTCGACAACCTGCATCGCGGAAGTCATCGGCGACGACCTGAACGCCTTTATCGGCAACGCCCGCAAGGAAGGCCACGTACCCGAGCATTTCCCGATCCCGTTCGCCCAGACGCCATCGTTCGTCGGCTCGCACATCACCGGTTGGGACAGCATGCTCGAAGGCATCATCCGCTACTTCACGCTCAACACCATGGAAGGCAAGGCAGTCGGCAGCAACGGCAAGATCAACATCGTTCCCGGCTTTGAAACTTATCTCGGCAACTTCCGTGTCATCAAACGCATGCTCAAGGAGATGGATGTCGATTACAGCTTCCTTTCCGATCCGGAAGAAGTTCTCGACACTCCGGCCGACGGCACTTTCACCATGTATGCCGGCGGCACCACCCAGTATGAAATCAAGGACGCGCCCAACGCCTACACGACCTTCCTGCTGCAACCGCTGTCGCTCGACAAGACGCGCAAATACGTCGAAGGCACCTGGAACCACGAAGTGCCCAAGCTCCACATCCCGATGGGACTCGAATGGACCGACGAATTCCTGATGAAAGTCTCGGAAGTGACCGGCAAGCCGATCCCCGCAACGCTCACGCGCGAACGCGGCCGGCTGGTCGATATGATGACCGACTCGCACGCCTGGCTGCACGGCAAGAAAATGGCGCTCTACGGCGACCCGGACTTTGTCATGGGTCTGACCAAGGTGCTGCTGGAACTCGGCATCGAGCCAACCCACATCGTCTGCAACAACGGCAGCAAGAAATGGGCGAAGGCGATGGAAAAGCTCCTTTCCGAATCGCCCTACGGCGTGGGCGCCAAGGTCTATCCGGGCGCCGACCTGTGGCACCTGAGAAGCCTGTGCTTCACCGACAAGCCGGATTTCCTGATCGGCAACAGCTACGGCAAGTTCATCCAGCGCGACACGCTGCACAAGGGGCCGGAGTTCGAAGTACCGCTGATCCGCCTCGGCTTCCCGCTGTTCGACCGCCATCACCTGCATCGGCAGACGACGCTCGGTTACGAAGGCGCCATGTACATCCTGACGACGCTGACCAACGCGGTGCTTGAGAATCTCGACCTCAAGACGCGTTACCTCGGCGTCACCGATTACAACCACGACTTGATACGCTGAGGCGATACCTCACCGGGAGCGGCTTATGGCCAACATCATGATACGACAGAGCAGCAATGGCGGCCTGGTGTTCTATCTGCCCAAGCGCGACATCGAGGACTCGATTGTCTCGATCGAGTTCAACACCCCGGAGAAATGGGGCGGCGAGATACGGCTGGGCAACGGCGGCAGCTACTTCATCGAGCCGCAAGCTGCGCCGGCCAGGCTGCCCTATTCGTTGCGCGCCCGGCGCCTCGACGGCGTCGAATAGCGCATGCTCTTCTCACTTTCCGCAAACTCGACAGGAGAAATACGATGGCAATGAAAATCAACCAGAGCGAATGCGCTTCCTGCGGCGATTGCAAAAAAGTCTGTCCGACGCAATCGATCACCGAAAAAGGCGGCATATTCAAGATCAACAAGGACACCTGCACCGAGTGCGATGGCGTCGCCGACTCGCCGCAATGCGTAACCGCCTGCTCCGGCGGCGATAGATGCATCGCCTACCTTTGAGAACATCATGAACAAGCCAAGCTCCATTACGCGCGAGGCGGCGCTACGCATCGTGCAAGCCGCCGCCGAAATTGGCGGCCTGCCGACGACTGCGCTGACCAAAGCGATCGTCGGCAAGCTCGGGCTGCCGCTAACTGAAACGATGCTGGCATCGCTCAGCGTCGAGGATCTGCGCGCCATGCTTGCCGGCGATCATGCCGATAGCAATTGCAGTATCGGCATCGAACATCATCGATTGCAACGCGCCCAGCGCCTGCTCTGCGGCATCGGCGTCAGCGGCAGCGAGCTGCCGCCGCTCGAAGCCTACCGCGACGGCGACCTGCCCGGCTCGATCCGCGTCGCCTGCGCCTCGAACAGCGGCGAGAATCTCGACGGCCACTTCGGTACCTGCCAGCGTTTCCTGATTTACCAGATATCGCCCGATGCGATCCGTCTGATCGACGCGCGTTCAACCCTGGCGGCTGAAGCCGCCGAGGAAAAAAACGCGGCGCGCACCGCGCTGATCGCCGACTGCCATGTGCTGCAAGTCCAGTCCATCGGCGGCCCGGCCGTCGCCAAGGTGGTGCGCGCCGGCATCCACCCGGTCAAGGTGCCCAACGCCGGCCCCGCGCGCGACACACTGACAAAATTGCAGACAGCGCTACGCCACCCGCCGCCATGGCTTGCCCGCATCATGGGCGTAACGCCGCCGAGTCTCAGCGCTTATGCAGAAGAACTTGCGCTGGCGGAGTGCGAAGTTTGAGCTAGGACGGGAAAGCAGCTATTGCAACCTGGCTATTGATGCCACGGATAGCGCGTCGGAGCAGCAGAATACCATCGCCGGGGTTGTGCCGGAACTACTCTACTGATGGCTGCTTGCAATAAAAATGTGTGCCTGCTCCGCCAAGTCCGAACCCACTAAAAAGTCTATGATTGCGGTTTCAGTCAAACCGACTTTGGGAGGAATCCAAGATGCGCGCCCTGCTCTTGACCTTGCTGCTATTTACGTCGCTAGCGCACAACGCCGCGGCGGGAGATTTCTTGCCAGAGCGGGAAAAACTGTATATGGCTGGACGTTTTCCCGAACTCGAAGTGCAGATGGACAAGGAAATAGGCGACGATCCCAATCCGAAGAGCGACATTCTGATTTACAGATGCTGGGCCTACGCGAAGCTCAAGCGCTACGACAAGCTGTTCCCCTGTCTCGACAAGATGGATGAGAATATCCGCAAGGGCGACATCGCCATATGGTATGGCGGCACGGTGGAGGCCTACGTTCCCATAGCGCGCGCGGAAGCCTACAACGAACTGCGCGACTATCCCAAGGCCATCGCGGCCGCGCGCGCGGCGATAGACGCCATTTCGGAAGGGACAGTTATTTGGGAGCAAGCCTTCAAGCGCATCTGGGCGCTCGCCGCCCTCGGCGTTGCGGAAGGCCTTGGCGGCAACCGCGACGAGGCAGTCAAGATCGCCGTCGAACTCTCCCAACTCAGCACGGACTCCAACCCGGTCTTCGCTTCTGATAAATGGCTGGGCGTGGCGCGCATCTACGTCTCGGTGGGGGACTTTGTCAACGCCAATAAAGCCTTGCATGAAGATACCGGGATCATGTTCGGCTCATTCACCATCGGCTTGATCAACTCGATGTCCGGCATGGAAGCCGGTGATAGCATGTTCACCTATGTCGAACTACCGAAGAAATTCCTGCTCTACAAGACCGAGTTCGAAATCGGCCACGTCAAGGAGGCCAAGGAAGGCTTCGATAAACTGCTCAAGGACAAGCATACTGCCAGCAACGGTGAAATCTACTGGCTATTGCTGTTCGACCGCGGACGCATCGCGGCTGGCGAGGGCGACATGGCCGAAGCGGTGAAGCTCTGGCGCCAGGCGGTGGACATCATTGAGCAGCAACGTTCGTCGATCAACACCGAGGCCAACAAGATCGGCTTTGCCGGAGACAAGCAGGCTGTGTATCGCCAGTTGATCGGCGGACTCTACGCCACCGGGCAATTCGGCGAGGCCTTCGAATACCTGGAACGTTCGAAGTCGCGCGCGCTGGTCGACATCCTTGCCTCGAAGAAGGATTTTTCGGTCGCCACGGGCGACGAGGAGAAAATCCGCGAGTTGTTGGCGCAAGCCGAAAAGATCGAGATATCCTCCCTCGCCCAAGGCGCGGAAAAGCGCAGCGGTAGCCGTAGCGCTGGCGCCCCGACCGATGCGCTGCGACAACAGGCGCCGGAACTGTCTACGCTGGTGTCGGTGAGCACCACCCCAGTGGCGGACATTCAGGCCAAGCTCGGAACCGACGAAATCCTCGTGGAGTACTACTACGACAGTCAGTGGCTGTATGCCTTTGTGCTCAACCGTGGCGGGCTGAATGTGGTGCGCAGCGAAGTCGGCGACCTCGAAGCGGACGTGCGCGCCTGGCGCACCGCGCTGGAAAAACCCGAAGGCACGACGCAACTGCCGCATGCCCAGGCCCTGTATCGGAAGCTGATCGCGCCGATCCTGGCTCAGTTGGACAAGTCGCGCATCACTTTTATTTCCCACGGCGCGCTGCACTATGTACCGCTGGCTGCGCTGCACAGCGGCAGTGAATACCTGATTGACAAGTTCGCCGTGCGCCTACTGCCCAGCGCCAGCGTGCTGAAATACCTGCGCATGGGCGAGGCGAACTATCCGGCCGGCGTTCTCGCGCTGGGCAATCCGGATCTCGGCGACCCGCGTCTCGACCTGGAGTTTGCTCAGCAAGAGGCGGTGGCGATTGCGCGCATGGTGCCCAAGTCCCGCGCCTTCCTGCGCAAGGACGCCAACGAGACCACGCTACGCAAGTATGGTCAGGGCTTCCGCTATTTGCACTTTGCCACCCACGGCGAATTCAAGGCGGACAATCCCCTCGACTCGGCATTGATCCTGACCAAGGATGAGCAGGGCAACGGCCTGCTGACCGTCAGCAAGCTGTATTCCATGCGCTTGGACACCGACCTGGTCACGTTGTCGGCATGCGAAACGGGACTTGGCAAGATCGCCAATGGCGACGATGTGGTCGGATTGACGAGGGGCTTTCTCTATGCGGGCGCAGCCACCATCGTCGCCAGCCTGTGGAAAGTGGATGATCAGGCGACCTCAGATCTGATGCGCGCCTTCTACAGCAACCTGAGCCAGACCGGCAAGCTCGATGCCTTGCGCCGCGCCCAGATTGAAATCAAGAAACAGCGCCCGCAGCCCTTTTTCTGGGCGCCATTTCAATTGCTGGGCAATCCGGATGGCGGTCAGTATGTCGCGGCGAAGAAGTCCGAACCTGTCGCACCGGCAACCGCGCCAACCAAGAAGATCAAGCCGGCCCCAGCCAAAAAGACGAAACCTTGAGACCGGGATAACGTCATCGCTGCTCGTCCTGCCCCGCCATAATTCGTGGCGGGGCAAGTAGCGTCTCAACAACCTTGCCCGCCTTGATTGCCCGCTGGTTTCCGTCCCAGCGGATCGACCTTGTCTTGAAAGCATGGCTGCACCCTGGCACGGGTTCGAGAAGCCACCAAACGACGACCTCAAGGATCGCTCCATCGTCAAAATCAACCCGGTGCCGGTAGATTAAAGCCTCCTTAATGTTGGCAACCATGACAACACTTCGTGGCGTTGTCAAGGATACTGGATGTCAAGGGTGCGTTTGAAAATGTTGGACGGTACCCTTCGCCGTTTCACCAATTTTCCCCTCACCCCTGCCCCTCTGATGGAACCCCTAGCCATTCGACTAGGCTATCAAAAACCGATAGCAAAGTCGCTGACTATCCCCGGAGGGGCGAGGGGTTCTCTCTCCCTTCTCCCCTCCGGGGAGAAGGGCAGGGGATGAGGGGTAGCAACGACTAACACTTTTAAACGCACCCGGATGTCAACGCCTGTGCAAGCCGGCACTCCCACCACCATATGGCTGGCCCGATTCTCGCTATGTCTCATTCGAAGGGCGACAGTTTGTCGGAAAACCAACATTCTGAGACTGATCGCTGTGCCATCGCAACCATAGCGCATGTCCGGTTCAAGGCATCGACCGTCATGTCTTTAGGAAAAACTCATGCACCGCCTTACTCTCATGCTTTCCGCTCTGTTGCTCGCCGTCGGCGCACATGCCGATGAAGTACAGGTTGCCGTTGCCGCCAATTTCACGGCGCCGATGCAGAAAATCGCCGTCGAATTCGAGAAGGACACCGGCCACAAGACGCTGCTGGCTTTTGGCGCCACCGGCAAGTTCTATGCACAGATCAGCAACGGCGCGCCGTTCGAGGTTTTTCTGGCTGCCGACAGCGAAACACCGGCCAGGCTCGAAAAGGAGCTTCTGGCAGTTCCGCACACCCGCTTTACCTACGCCATCGGCAAGCTGGTGTTATGGTCGGCGAAGGATGGCTATATAGATAACAAGGACGAGGCGCTGAAAAAAAGCGACTTCAAGCATCTGGCGCTGACCAACCCGAAGACCGCGCCTTACGGAGCCGCCGCCATCGAAACCTTGAAGAAGCTGGGATTGCTGGACAAACTCCAGCCCAGGTTCGTCCAGGGCGAGAACTTATCCCAGACCTATCAGTTCATCCTCACCGGCAACGCCGAACTTGGTTTCATCGCACTCTCGCAAGTGTATAAGGAAGGCAAAATTGCTTCCGGGTCCGCCTGGATCGTTCCGACCGGCCTTTACGACCCTATCCGCCAGGATGCGGTGCTCCTCGTCAAGGGACAGGGCAAAACCGCTGCCAATGCCCTGATGGACTACCTCAAGACGGATAAATCGCGCGCCATCGTCAAATCATATGGATACGAGCTATGAAAATCGCCATCGTCTCGAAAGATTTCAAGAGCATTACCGGCCATGCCGGACAGGCCCGCAAATGGCTGATTTACGACCTTTCCGGCCACCAGGCTGGCGCTCCGCTGCCCGCTCCCGCATTGATTGAACTCGCCAGGGCGCAGGTCATACACAACTTCCGCGACGACAGCCCGCACCCGCTCGATGGCATAGACCTCGTCGTGGCAGGCAGCGCTGGCGACGGTTTTATCCGGCGCATGAAAAAGCGCAGTACCGAGGTACTGCTTACAGGCGAGCCGGATCCTGCCAAGGCGCTGAGTTGCATTCTTGCCGGCGAAGCCTTGTCCCCAAAGCGCTTCGACATCACTACCGCCTTTTGCAAACTGCACGATCTGTTTTCCCGTCACTGACATGGACAATGCAGACTTGGGCGCCGTCTGGCTGACATTCAAACTCGCCGCCGTGGTGACGGCGCTGCTGCTCCTGATCGGCACGCCGATCGCCTGGTGGCTGGCGCGTACGCGTTCGCGCCTCAAGGGCGTCATCGGCGCCGTCGTCGCCCTGCCCCTGGTTCTGCCGCCGACCGTGCTCGGTTTCTATCTGCTGGTCGCCATGGGTCCGCAAGGGCCGGTCGGGCAACTGACCGGCGCGTTGGGGCTGGGCGTATTGCCGTTTACCTTCCCCGGGCTGGTCATCGCCTCGGTGTTCTATTCACTGCCGTTCATGGTGCAGCCGGTGCAAAATGCCTTTGAAGCCATTGGCGAGCGCCCGCTGGAAGTGGCGGCCACCCTGCGCGCCAGCCCCTGGGACAGGTTCTGGACGGTGGCCGTGCCGCTTGCCAGGCCCGGTTTTCTCTCCGGCGCCATGCTCAGCTTTGCCCACACCGTTGGCGAGTTCGGCGTCGTGTTGATGATTGGCGGCAACATTCCGGACAGGACGCGCGTCGTTTCGGTGCAAATCTACGACCACGTCGAAGCGCTCGAATATGCCCAGGCCCACTGGCTGGCTGGCGGCATGCTGGTTTTCAGTTTTCTCGTCATGCTCGCCCTGTACAGTTTTAACCCGCTGGGGCGGAGGGCCAACCAATGAGCGAGGATATTCGCGCCTGCTTCCATGTCAGCCGCGGCGATTTCCGTCTCGATGTCGATCTGACCCTGCCAGGCCGCGGCGTTTCCGCGCTCTTCGGTCCTTCCGGCTCGGGCAAAACCACCTGTCTGCGCGCCATGGCGGGATTCGACCGCGCCCCGGACAGCCTCTTCACTATCGGCGCGGAAATTTGGCAGAACGAGGCAAAAGGCATTTTCGTCCCGACTCACCAGCGGGCGCTGGGCTACGTCTTTCAGGAGGCCAGCCTGTTCCCGCATTTGTCGGTGCGGCGCAACCTGGAATTCGGCCAAAAACGCATGGCAGTGGCCGAACGGCGTTTCGAGCTGGATGCGGTTGCCGACTTGCTGAGCATCGCCACCCTGCTTGAGCGCATGCCGGAAGGGCTCTCCGGCGGCGAGCGCCAGCGCGTCGCCATCGCCCGCGCCCTGCTTGCCGCGCCGCGTCTCCTGCTCATGGACGAGCCGCTGTCCGGGCTGGACATCAGGCGCAAGCAGGAATTCCTGCCCTATCTGGAACGTCTGCATAACGAATTGTCGATCCCGGTCATCTATGTCAGTCACGCCCCAGACGAAGTGGCGCGGCTGGCCGATCATCTGGTGCTGCTCGACAATGGCCGGGCAGTCGCCAGCGGTCCGCTCGGCGAAACCCTGGCTCGCATCGATCTGCCGCCTGCCTTTGCCGACGATGCTGAAGTAGTGCTTGCAACCACCCTCTCCAGACATGAGGCCGACAATCTTTCGCAACTTGAATTCGAAGGTGGCTGCATCCGCATCGGTCGTCGCCCGGAAGCGCTGGGAAGTCGCCTGCGCTGCCGCATCCAAGCCAGCGACGTGAGCCTGGCCCTGGATCAGCCACGGACTTCCAGCATCCTCAATATCCTGCCGGCCACCATCTCCGCCATCTCCCCCAACGACATGCCTGGGTATGTGCTGGTGCAGCTCCGGGTAGGCGCCATCCCTCTGCTCGCCCGCATCACCGAACGCTCATGCCGGGAACTGCGCATAGCCATCGGCCAGCCGGTCTGGGCGCAAATCAAGGCCGTCGCGCTGCTTGCCTGAAAGGACAACCAGCTGCCACAACTGCACGAAGGGACAAATTACTGTGCATCCAGACTAGTTCTACTTTGTCAGATTGTCTTTTCTTAAACCATAACATCCCCTCTCCCCTCGTGGGAGAGGGGTAGGGGAGAGGGGGTATAGCCGCGCTTTCATGGACGCGTCCCCCTCTCCCGGCCTTCGGCCACCCCCTCCCACGAGGGGAGAGGGGATATTTAGCAAGCATCGAAGAATCTGACAAAGTAGAACTAAGAATCTGACAAAGTAGAATTAGGCAAGCAGTGTTGACAGGATCGGCCTGCGCAACACCACCATCGTCGACCCTTCGAACCCCAAACGCCGATAAAACGCCAACGCCTGTGAATTATCGCGATCGGCGAGCAACGTAACTCGTTTCATGCCTTCTTCCGCCGCCCAGGCGATCACCGCTTCCACCAGCCGCCGCCCATAACCGCAGCCGCGAAATTCCGCCCTGACGATGACATCCTCGAGCAGCAGCACCCGTTCGCCCTCAGCGGTGCTGACAGTGATCAGCGCATTGGCCATGGCCGCCAACCGGTTGCCAACGCGCGCCACGAACAGCCGGCCCAGCGCCGGGTTGTCGAGTATCAGGCGCAGGCCGCGCTGTTGCTTTGCCCGATCCGGGTTGAAATCCAACTCCAGCGTGAATAGTTCGGACAACAGTTCGGCCATCTCTTCGACATCGGCATGCATCGCAGTTTCGATAATAATTTTATTCATGCTCAATCTCTATCGTCCATTTCGAAGCACAGCGAATAGTCGATACATTCCCCGCAATGGGGTGACTTGCAGATCGGAATATCGGCGCGGAGACACAATTGGCGGTAGAAGAACTTCTTCCATTTCATGTCTCCGACATTGCTTGCAGCCAGCGCCGGGAAGTAGTGTCGCATCAGTCCCGACAATGCATGGCGGTGCGGCAGGCCCATGTCCTGCCACAGGTGGTTGTCGCCCATCGCCGCAGAGGCGATCGCATGGCAGAGCCAGGCTTGTTCCTCATTGTCAGCAGCGCGGGAATCCAGCAGCAGTTGCAGCAGATCCTCAAACTCGTCTGAATCAGCCGCGACGGGAGCGTGGGTACCGCCGTTGGTCAGCGCGATTCGTGGAAACAAGTTTCGTATCAGTTCCTGAAAACGCGCTTCGGACAGGCCGCGGATCAAGGGACGTTGCCCGCCGCGCAAAGCCATGGCGATCGCTCCGGCCACGGCACGACTCAATAAATCATCGGGCTGGCGGGCGGCGGCAAGCAACTTGTCGATTCCGGATGGATTGGGTTGCGGCTGATAAATATTTAGTCGAGTTTTCATCAAAACATCCTGCTTAGGCACTAGCAAGATTCTCTCCAGATGTTTGAGACGCCGCCGTAGGCCTTGTCTACAAGCGGATCGCGCATGAGTGTTGCGCGACGCGATTGTCGGCTTTAAGACAATCAGATTCCGGTTGTGACAAAGCCTGACAGGGCAAACCAGTCTATGGCTTTGCTTAATAGTCAGTCATGTAGGAACAACAACCGGCTTCAAGGGGATTGTGGCACGCAGCTTGCTGAACTGAAATAACAGATTCATGGAGGCTCGGATGAAAGCCAGCGAAATTGCCACGCTCCGCGACGAACCGGCTTGCGCCCACAATGCCAGGCAGAAATCCGGTTGCGCCCAGCCCAAGCCGGGCGCGACCGCCGGCGGCTGCGCATTCGATGGCGCGCAGATTGCGCTGTTGCCGATTGCCGATGTCGCCCATATCGTCCATGGCCCATCCGGTTGCGCCGGCAGTTCCTGGAATAACCGCGGCGCCCGCTCGTCCGGCCCGGCGCTCTACCGGCTGGGGATGACGACCGACCTCAGCGATCAGGACATCATCATGGGACGCGGCGAAAAGCGGCTGTTCCACGCTATCAAGCAGGCCATCGACAGCCATGCGCCGGCGGCGGTCTTCATCTACGCCACCTGCGTGACGGCGCTGATCGGCGACGATCTCTCCGCCGTCGCCCGCGCCGCCACCGAATGCTGGGGGGTGCCGGTAGTGCCGGTCGATTGCGCCGGTTTCTACGGCGCCAAGAATCTCGGCAACCGCATCGCCGGCGAAACCATGTTCAAGTATGTGATCGGCACGCGCGAACCCGATCCGCTGCCGCCGCAGGTGCTGGCGCAGCGCCCCGGCATCCGCGTCCATGATGTCAACCTGATCGGCGAATACAACATCGCCGGGGAGTTCTGGCAGATGGCGCCGCTGTTCGACGAACTGGGGCTGCGCATCCTCTGCTCGCTGTCCGGCGACGCGCGCTACCGCGATGTGCAAACGATGCACCGCGCCGAAGCCAGCATGGTCGTCTGCGCCAAGGCGCTGCTCAACGTTGCCCGCAAGCTCGAAGAGAACTACGGCGTGCCGTATTTCGAGGGCAGTTTCTACGGCGTCGCCGACACCTCGCAGGCGCTGCGCGAGTTTGCCCGGCTGCTGCGGGATGCCGGCCTCAGCGCCCGCGCCGAGGCTTTGATCGAGCGCGAAGAGAAACTCATCCATGCGGCGCTCGCCTCCTGGCGGGAACGGCTCGCCGGCAAGCGCGTGCTGCTCTACACCGGCGGCGTCAAGTCGTGGTCGGTGGTATCGGCATTGCAGGATTTGGGCATGGAAGTGGTCGCCACCGGCGCCAACAAGTCCACGGAGGAGGACAAGGCACGCATCCACGCGCTGATGGGTACGCAGGCGAAGATGATCGGCGACGGCAGCCCGAAGGCGCTGCTCGGCGCCTTCAAGGAGTATCGGGCCGACATCCTGATCGCCGGGGGGCGCAACCTGTACACCGCCTTGAAGGCGCGGATACCCTTCCTCGACATCAATCAGGAACGCGAGTTCGGTTACGCCGGCTATCGCGGCATGCTCGAACTGGCGCGCCAATTGGCATTGAGCATCGAAAGCCCGGTATGGCCTGCTGCGCGCCAGGCGTCGCCGTGGGCCAAAGCCAAGGCCATCGGCACGCCGCTGGGGGCATAGCCGCGCCAGTTCGCCCCGGTTTGTCGCTTTTGCGACAACCGCGAATCGATATAACATGTTGTAATAATTCAGTTATATCTTGGCATGGGGCTTGCAAAGCAGTAGTTATCGCCAATTCATGTCAGCCCTACAGCCATGGCCCAGATCATCAGACACAGCAAGCCGCTGGCGGTCAATCCGCTCAAGGTAGGGCAGCCTGTCGGCGCGACGCTGGCGTTCCTCGGCCTGCGCCAGGCGATCCCCATGCTGCACGGCTCGCAAGGCTGCACGGCTTTTGCCAAGGTGTTCCTGGTGCGCCATTTCCGCGAACCGATTCCGTTGCAGACGACGGCGCTGGATCAGGTGGCGACGGTGATGAATTCCGACGAGAACATCGTCGAGGGATTGCGGGCGATCTGCGACAAGCACCGTCCCGAAATCATCGGCCTGCCGACCACCGGGTTGACGGAAACCCAGGGCAGCGATGTTAGGCGGCTGGTGCGCGAATTCCGCTCACGCTATCCGCAGTACGCGGAGGTGGCCGTGATTCCGGTGAATGCGCCGGACAGCCACGGCTCGCTCGAATCCGGGTACGCACGAGCGGTCGAGGCGATCATCGACACCCTGGCGCCGCAACGCCGGCAACCGTCGCAACATTCCGGACAGCGCCATAAGCAGGTAAATGTGCTGGCCTCGTCGATGCTGACGCCGGGCGACATCGAAGCGATCCGCGCCTGGATCGAGGAATTCGGCTTGCGCCCGGTAATCCTGCCCGACCTCGGCGATTCGCTCGACGGTCATCTGATCGAGCAGGAAAGCTCGGCATTGACCCTCGGCGGCACGCCGCGCGCCGAACTGGCGACGCTTGGCGATGCCTGCGCCACGCTGGTAATCGGCCCTTCGTTGAATCGCGCCGCCGATTTGCTGCTGGCGCGCTGCGGCGTGCCCGATTTTCGTTTCGATCATCTGCTGGGGCTGGCCGCCTGCGACAGGTTTACCCAGACCTTGAGCGACATTTCGGGCCGACCGGTGCCGGATCGCATCGACCGCCAGCGCGCCCAATTGCAGGATGCGATGGTCGATACCCATTTCATGACCGGTTTTACCAAGGTGGCGCTGGCGCTCGAAGCCGATGCCCTGCTGGCGCTGTCGCAGTTTTTCGCCGGCGTCGGCTGCCAGATCGTCGCCGCGGTAGCGCCGGTTATGGCGGATTCACTGGCGGCGGCGCCAGTTGCCGAGCCTGGCGTACTGATTGGCGATCTTGAGGACTTCGAACGCGCCGCAGGCAATGCCGGAGCGCAACTGCTCGTTGCCAGCTCGCATGCCGCGCAGGTGGCTGAACGTCTTGCCATTCCCTTGCTGCGCGCCGGATTCCCGCAATACGACCGCCTCGGCGGCCACGCGCGCGTCTGGGTCGGCTACCAGGGAGCGCGGCAGACGCTGTTCGATTTCGCCAATCTGATTCTGGAAAACCATCATGAGATCGCTCCTTATCGCTCCATCTACCGGCAGGACGACCCCGCACCCCATGAGCAGAGCCATGCGCAGCCTGACGATTGCCTGGCCTGCCACTGACAGCCCCGGCAAGCGGCCCATGCTCATGGTGGCCTTCGCCAGCAGCGACCGCGTCAGCGTCAATCAGCATTTCGGCGCCAGCGCGGGTTTCTCGATCTACGCGGTGGATAGCATCCAGGCCGCCCTCGCCGGCGCCGTCGAGTTCGACGCCGCCGCCAGGGACGGCAACGAACACAAGCTGGAAGCCAGGATAGTCGCGCTCGACGGCTGCGATGCCGTTTATTGCCAGGCCATCGGCGCATCGGCCGTGCGCCGGTTGCTGGATCGCGGCATACAGCCGTTGCGCCTCGACCAGGCCGAACGCATCGACACGCTGTTGCAGCAACTGCGCGCAGGCATATGCGGCAAAGATATTCCCTGGATCGAAAGGGCGCTCAAGCGCAAGCAGCGTTCCGACGACCGTTTTTCGGACATGGCGGCAGAGGGTTGGCAGGGATGACTATCGAAAATCGCGGCCGGGTGGTTGCCGTCAGCGGCGGCATCGCCGAAGTGCATGCCGAAGCCCGCAGTTGCGGCAGTTGCAAGGGCTGCCTGAGCGGTCGCTTGGGCGACGCCAAGCCGCTTGAGAGCGTCTTCTTCTATCCCGCCGCCGAACTCAAACCGGGCGACGAAGTGACCCTGACCTTGCCCGAAAGCGCGCTGGCGACCGGCGCATTGCTGGCCTACCTGCTGCCGGTGCTGACCTTGCTAGTCGGCGCGCTGATTGGCAACACCTACGGCGACGCATTAGCCGGCTGCGGCGCTGCCGCAGGATTGGCAATCGGACTCGGCCTGACCCGCTGGCTGAGCCGCCGCCTGCGGCAAGGCTGCTTCATGCCGGAGGTCGCTGGCAAACCGCATCCCTTTAACCCATCCTGACTGGAGAACAACGATGAATGCCTCGCAACAAGACCCCATTTACGACAGCGACTTCATCAAGGAGATGGTTCGCCAGCTTCGCGCCATCGACAGTCTCGGCCGTTACGACGGCAAGCCGCCGGCCGAGATTCTCGAGCCGCTGCTGCTGACCAAGGATCGCAAAGCCGCGATCCCTCTCGTCGGCGACCCCGACGCCAACGTGCTGGCGCGCCTGCGCGCGTTCTACAACGCGATAGCCGTTCTGATCGAGAAGGAATGCGGGCTGATGGCGATGCCGCTGATTCACCTTTCCCATGAAGGCTTCGGCCGCGGCCTGATTACCGTCGGCAAGCTGGTGGTGCTCGACCGCGTGCTGCGCGATACGCACCGTTTCGGCTTCGACAACCTGTCGAAAATGAAAACCGAAGCCGACAAGCATCTGTCGGTAGCGCTGGAAATCATCGGCAAGCATCCCGAAGTCGCCGGTTTGTAGGCCTCAGCAGATTCGCAACAACTTTTCCACTCATGACTATTAAGGAACAACCTATGGAATACATTACCGGCGCTACCTTCGACGGCACACTCTGGACGCCGCAATTCGTGACCGCGCTCGACCCGCGCAAATGCATCGCTTGCGGCCGTTGCTACAAGATTTGCGCCCGCGAGGTGCTTAAAC
>Ga0074195_1000929_pt1 | contig 47564 bp, 40 predicted proteins | sample EPASupsiteHSE623_FD_64525 | JGI IMG/M metagenome (GOLD analysis project Ga0074195, IMG submission 64525) | Bioremediated contaminated groundwater from EPA Superfund site, New Mexico - Sample HSE6-23 | ecosystem: Environmental > Aquatic > Deep subsurface > Groundwater > Contaminated ...
TCTTCGCGGCGAGTTCCGCAAGCGGCCGTAAGGCCGCGAGGACTGTTCGAGCGAGCGAAGAAGAACCAGACCTCCTCCGCCGGCCCTGCAAGCCATACGAAGCCATAGATCTTGCCACCCGTCAACGACTCAACACCCGGCGCAGCATCAACCCACGGCGGGCTGGCTCGGAAGGAGAACCCGGAACGTGGACCCTTCACCGGGCGTGCTCTGAACCTCGATCTCCCCCCCATGAAGCCGGACCAGGCGGCTCGAGATGAAGAGCCCAAGCCCGGTGCTCTTCTCTCCAAGGGTCGCTCGCACACTCGTCCGGGAGAACTTCTTGAAGAGGCTTGCTCGCTCGGATTCCGGAATCCCCAACCCCGTGTCCCGTACCCAGATCGTCACGCCGCTCGATTCGGAGCGCCCCCCCACCTCGACCGCTCCGCCGGGCTTCGTGAATTTCAAGGCGTTGGAAACGAGATTCTGCACGACCTGCCTCATCTTGGACGGATCGACCGTGGCCTCGACCGGAGCGGAAGGGATCGACAGTACGAGCCGAATCGATTTCTGGTCCGCCTGCAGACGCGCCATCTCGACGATGTCGCCCAAGAGCATCCGGATGTCGCACGTTTCCACCTGGAGATGAAGCCGCCCGGCATCGAGCCTCATGGTGTCCAAGAGGTCCTCCAACAGTTCGAGCATGAATGAGGAGTTGCGCTGGATGCGCTTGAGCGCGTTGCGCTGCTCCGTCGACATGAGGGCCCCTTCCCTCTCGAGAAGAACGTCGACGCTCGACACGATGGTGCAGGCGGGCGTCCTCAGGTCGTGGCCCAAGGTGGCAAGACAGTCCTCCACCAGCAGTTCGGACGTCTCGACCGCGGTTTCGCCGAGGACCGTCAGGGTGTCCGCGGCAGGGTCGATTTCGACGTGTTCGGCAGCGGGGAGGCTCAAAAGAAGACAGGGGAGTCCGTTCTCCTGCAGCCCGCTCCAGACTCTGCCACCGTGGCGATCAACAATGGAGCGAACCAGCATCAGTCCCATCGCGGCGACATCCTCGCGATCGGCCGCGGCCGACCGTGTGCCAAGCTCCCTCTCGTGGAATTCGAACAGGGAGAGCCATTCGCCGCCATCGAAGACAACGAACGTGACCAGCCCGGAATTTGTGTTGTTCTTCGGCCCGGACGAAATCCGGATCTCATGGAAGCGGCGACTCTTCCGTCTGAGAGACACAACAACAAGGTTCTCGAAAAGGACTCTCATGAGGGACGGATTTCCACGAACACGCGGGAGATCCGGGTGAGATAGACGTGCTTCACGACGCGAAAACATCTCGGAGAGGTCGCTCTTGACGTGCGACAACAGATCGTTCACGTCCACGCAATCCTCGTCTTGGTCCTTTCCCCTCCAAAGCGGAACCAGGTTCAAGATGCCTGGAAGGCGGGCATGGAGTTCGCGGGCCGAGCAGACGAGCTGCCTCAAGGCCTCCATCTGGACCAGATTCAGAGAAATGGTCACGTGCTGGGTCAGAAAGCGTGAAAAGGTCTCGATGCTGTGGAGGGGATCCTTGAGCATCCGAAACGCGGCAATGGCGAAGACGTCAAGAGGCTTTGCGTCGCCCGCGGCGCCTTTGGAAAGCAAAGACAGGCGTCTGTGTGGTGACCTCGATCGGAGCGGACCCCGGGCACCTCCGGGATCGGACTTGGGTTCGCGGCCCTGTTGACGGACGGACATTCTTCCCGGGGGCAAGGAGTTCCGCCCGGGAGATCCGGGCCATGCCTCACCTTCCCTGCGATGTTTGAACATGGTCCTCCACCCCCCGTGCCGGGCGAACTGTCTTCTTGCGGATCCGAGGCCGACATCATAACCCCGCGTCATGGGAATGCATTCAGGCACTCCTCGATCGACAGGTCCGGATTTTGGCTCACAATGCGACGCCACGGCTTCGAATCATCGACTCAAGGCTCGCCACTACCTCAAGGTTCAAGATCGATGCCACCGCTACCCTCGGGTGATAGAATGCCTTTCCGTACCGCCCATGGCTCGGTGCGGTCGAGCACTCGTTGGCCGATCGGGGAGCGTGATAATGACCAACACACACCGTTTTCTCACCACCACTTTCGCGTGCCTGATCCTGACTCAAACCTCTTTGTTGCATGCGGACGAAGGGATGTGGCTCATCAACCATCCCCCCAAAGAAACGCTCAAGAAACGGTACGGATTCGAACCGACGGCCGCGTGGTTGGAGCACATCCAGAAATCCGCGGTTCGGTTCAACTCGGGAGGTTCTGGCTCGTTCGTTTCCCCGGACGGCCTGGTGATGACGAACCACCACGTGGGTCTGGAGACGCTTCAGAAGCTGTCGACCAAGGACAAAGACTACGTCAAGGAGGGTTTCCTCGCGCGATCGCGGGACCAGGAGGGAAAGTCGGTCGACCTGGAGCTCAACGTCCTCATGGACATCGTGGACGTGACCGAACAGGTCCGGGCCGCCATCAAACCCGGTATGACCTCGGAGCAAGCGTTCAAAGCCCGCCGCGCCGTCGTCTCCCAGATCGAGAAGGAATCGCAGACCAAGACAGGACTCCGTTCGAACGTGGTCACCCTCTACCAGGGCGGTCAGTACCATCTCTATCGATACCACCGGTACACGGACGTTCGATTGGTCTATGCGCCGGAACAGCAGATCGCCTTCTTTGGTGGAGATCCGGACAACTTCGAGTACCCCCGATACGACCTGGACGTCTGCCTGTTCCGGGTCTACGAAAACGGTGTTCCGGTAAAGTCTCAGCACTACCTGAAATGGAGCAAGGCAGGTCCATCCGAGAATGAGCTGGTCTTTGTCGCCGGACACCCCGGCCGCACAGATCGGTTGAATACCGTGGCCGATCTCACCTATCTCAGAGACACGGAGCTGCCGATGGTGCTCGCGCGGATCTACCGCAAAGAGGTCCAGCTCACCGCGTTCTCGAGCCGCAGCATCGAAAACGCGCGCCTGGCCAAGGACGAGCTCTTCTCCTACCAGAACAACCGCAAGCGCCGGGAGTGGGCGCTGCAGAGTCTCCTCGACCCTCACGTGTGGGCCCGGAAGATGGAGGCCGAAAAAGCCCTGCGTCACGCGGTCGCCCAGGACAAGAAGCTCTCCTCGCTGGCCGGCGCATGGGATCGGATCGAGCAGGTCCAAAAGATCCGGGCGCAGAGTTTCAAAGAGTACGTGCTTCTCGAGGCCGGCTGGGCCTTCGACAGTCTGCTCTTCGGCATCGCTCGAACGCTGGTCCGGGCCGCGGAAGAGCTCCCAAAACCGAACGAACAGAGGCTGGAGGAGTACGCCGACTCTGACAAGGCCTCGCTGGAGCTCAAACTCTTCTCCAAACGGCCCATCCACCCGGCTCTCGAAGAGGTGAAGCTCGTCTACTCGTTGACGTGGCTCGCGGAGCACATGGGAGCAAACCATCCTTTGGTCCTAAAGGTCTTGGCGGGCCAATCGCCGAAGGCGCGCGCCGCAGAGCTGGTGCGAGGGACCGGGCTCACCGAAGTGGAACTCCGCCGCAGACTCTACGCAGGGGGAAGCAAGGCCATCGCGGCTTCGGCCGACCCCATGATCCTCCTTGCCAAGCTCGTGGACCCGGACGCGAGAGCTGTCCGAAAGCTCGTCGACACACAGGTCAAGGAAGTCCAGAGACAGTGCTACGATCAGATCGCCCAGGCCAAGTTCGCGGTCGAAGGAACGAGCTCGAGCCCGGACGCCACATTCACACTCCGGCTGGCTTTCGGCGTGGCAAAAGGGTACGAGGAAGACGGACGACAGATTCCCTTTACGGTCCCCTATGCAGGGCTCTATGAAAGGGCTGCTGCCCAGAAGTACGTTCCTCCGTTCAACCTGCCCCCGCGGTGGGTGGAGAGCAAGGACCGAATCGATCTGACCACGCCGATCAACTTCGTCAGCACGTGCGACACGATCGGCGGCAACTCCGGAAGCCCGGTCATCAACAAGGACGGAGAACTCGTGGGGCTGATCTTCGACTCGAATCTCCACGCGCTGGTGCGCAACTTCCTCTATACGGAAGAGCGAGGACGATCGGTCGCGGTCCACTCGAGCGCCATCATCGAGGCGATCCGGAAGGTGTACGACGCTCCGGACCTGGCCGCGGAACTGACCGGGGCAAAATGAAGACGCCCCCGCCTCTGGAGGCGGGGAACCACATCACACAACAAAGACCCCCGCCCGACTGGCGGGGGCTTTTGCTTTGTTCCCAAAGGCCCGTGTCCAGGCCCCACCGGAGCGTGGTTCCTTAGCGGAACAGGCTCCTAATTCGCGCCAAACTCCGCGGCAAAGGCCCGTGGCTTCAACTCCTCGCCGGTCGCCCGGCGAACCAGGTCGTTCCAGCTGTACATCCTGCCGTGGGAGAAGATCCGTTCCTTGAGGAACTTGCCGACCTCTTTGTTACCGTTGAAGAGCGCCTTTGAAGGGTCGGTCTTGAGGACATCGCGCGCGATCGTCCGGAACACCTGGCAGGCGAACATCTGGCCCAAGACGTAGTTGTGGTAGTAGGCCGGAGCGGTCACGATGTGGATCTTCGCCGCATAGTCCGGCGCGTTGCGGCCTTCCGGACGCCTCACCTGCTGATACCTGTCCACCAGGTCGTACCAAAGTTTGTTCAGATCCTGGTCCGGATGGGCGTACATCTCCTTCTCGAACCGGAGCATCACCTGGCACCAGCGGGAGAATATCAGGAGTTCGTTCCTCCGGATCTTGGCCGCGGACCGGTTGAACTCGTCGGGATTGTCGAGAGAAACGCCCATTTTTACGAGCCAGTCGGCCCTCTTGGAGAACCGTTCCATCATCATGGCCATTCCCTCGGTGCACAAGATGTGGGCCTCGGACCTCAGCACCCAAGGCATTTGGGCCGGAATGTTTTGACTCGAGTAAACCGAATGGCCGAGCTCGTGGAGCATCGTCCCCATCCAGTGCTCGTTCGGCACGATGTTCGCCAACACCCGGACGTCCCCTTGCCGATCGATGTCGATGCTGAACGCGTGGGGGCACTTGCCCGGCTTCTCGTACAGGTCGCTGGCCGCCAACACAGCGTCCACCGGGAGTCCGATCCCTTGGTAGAACTCGCGACACAGCTTGAGGATGTCCACACCGGTGAAAGCCCGATCGAGGTTCGCGGCGAAGACCGCTGGAGACTCCTGGAAGAACGGGTCGTGGTAATGCCAGGGCCGGAGCTGATCCGTCCGGACGCCGCAATTCTGCGCGAGCTTGCTGTCGATCTCGGCCTTGGCCACGGCAAACGGCTCACGGGTCAGAACGTCCAACTCGTCGAAGAGCTTCAGCACGTCCGCCTGATTCTGCTCGGCGAGGTGGAGTTGTAGGACGTGGTAGTCGGAGAATCCCAGGGCTCGAGCAGACTCGTTTCTGAGCGTGATGAGCTCCTTGAGGTCGGCTGCCACCAAGGCTCCAACAGACTTGCTCGCCTCCCAGACTTTCCGTCGCTCGTCAGAGCTCTTGCTCTCCTTGAGAATCGAGCGGACCTGGCTGTCGGTGAGCTCCTTGCCGTCGACTTTTGCCCGGGTCGTATTGAACACCTTCTCGACCGCGTTCGCCTTGGCTGTCATCTTCCGGAGGAGCGCAGGATCGACCTGTTTCTCGAGATACTGAAGATGAAGGATCTCGATTTGTCGCGCCAGGACAGGGTCTGACACCTTGTCGCGCCGGATCGCGGTGAGTTCGGCAAATCGAGCCTTGTCGCACAGAGCCAAGTCGAGGCGGTTCTGGGCTTCTTCTTTGGCCTTGAAAGCCTCGTCTTTGCCCGTGGTGTTCGCGGTCCACCAGGCGAGCTGGGCAGCCTGGTCCAGCGGTCGAACCTTCTCTTCGTGTGCCGCGATGAAACGGCGAGCCCTCTCGTCGTTGTTCGCCGCAGGAGCGGCACTTAGTCCGGTAGTCGTCACGGCCAACACTCCCAACAGTGCGATCGTTCGAAATTGATGGGTCGCGGGCTTCAGCATGATGCCAGATGATCCCTCCAAAGGCGCGGCATACGCCTGCGCTCCTGGATTCTCCATTTCCGAGCCGTTCGGTCGGAAACATCCATTCGCGATTCTCGCACGGGCCGACCGTCCATGCCAAGGGGAACCGGTCCCCGGTCCCCAAAGGGTTGACTCGCTTTGTCGCAGAGCCTTACAATCCGAAGCGTTTCAAACGGTTTATTGTGGAGCTGACACTTGAGGAGACGGTCCCGATGAGAAACTGGTGTCTACGATCGGTCACACTGGCCCTGCTCGTTCTCTTCCTCGCCGGCCCAAGCCTGGCGGACGCCCAATTGAGGGAAGTCACTCTGACAGACGGGCGAGTCTTCAAAGGGGACACGGTGGAAAAGGAGGGGCTGGTCACCATTACGACCACGGAAGGGCGCACGTTTCAGTTCCCCAAGGATCAGGTCAAGAGCGTGGTCCAGACCACTCCGCCCGAGGTGAAGCTGAAAGCCCCAGGATCTCCGGCACAGGCGCAGTCGACGGCCGCGAAGTCCGGAGAGCCCGGCGTGACCACTCCGGAAAACCCCATCGTGGTCCTGGAGACCTCGCTGGGCTCCATCACGCTCGAGCTTTTCGAGGACGATGCTCCGAACACGGTGGCAAACTTCGTGAGTCTCGTGGACTCCGGATTCTACGGTGGAACCCTGTTACACCGGGTCATCAAAGGGTTCATGATGCAAGGCGGGGACCCCAACACCAAGACTACCGACGAAAGCCGCTGGGGTATGGGTGGGCCGGGGTACAACATCGACGACGAGTGCGGTTCGTCGCCAAAATGGAAAAACGTGCGCGGAGCCATCTCCATGGCCAACGCCGGCCCCAACACGAACGGGAGCCAGTTCTTCATTCTCTTCCAGGACTCATCGCACCTCGACGGCAAACACACAGTGTTCGGAAAAGTGATCGAGGGAATGAGTGTCGTGGATGAGATCGAAAAGAGCGTGGCCTCCGAGGGCGACGGCAAGCCTCAGTCCAAGCTGGAACTCAAGAAAGCCGTCGTGAAGCGTAAGCGGAATCATACGTACCAGCCGGTCAAGAACTCCAACAGCCGCTAGGAGCTTCCGGAAGTCATGAGCAAAGCTCCAGAGCCCAAGCGGCGTGCTCAAAAGACGTCAGGCCGTGGGCTGATCCGTTCTTCGTCCGCAGTCCCGATGGCACGGGCCCGTCTGTCCGCAGGGAGGAGCAACATCCTCGAGGCGGGACACTGGCCGTGGACGCACGCGGGCGATCCGGAGCCGACCACACCACGACGAGACGAGCCGCCGCTGCCGGCTCCGGCTGTCCGGCACAGGCCGGAAACGCACTCCCCAATACTCTCGCAGTCGGCTTTTTCCCCGAAGGCCCTCTGCCTTCTCATCGGACTCGCCCTGCTGGGCTCCTGGTTCGTCCCGGCGTCCCTGGCCGCCGCCCCGCCAGCCAAACCCTCGTCCTCTCCGGCGCCTTCCGGAGGACCGAAGCTCAAGTTCGGACCGGTCAAGGGAAATGCCTCTCTCGAAGAGGATCCTGGCGGTTCTCCACCCGTCGGTTCCGCACCGGCCAGTTCCCAGGGCTCAGGTGCGGCCCAGGCAGCGGGTTCAACCGCTCCAGTCCCTCCGCCCTCTCTGGCAAAGCCCATCGAGACGGTCCCGGTCCCGGTTCCGCAGGCGTCTCCCTCTGTGAAGGCGAAGGCAAAAACGAAGCGCCGACGTTCCTCGCGCCGGTCCAAAGACGAAGACGAGGGGTGGAGCAAGACTTCCCGTGGGCTCGTTCCTCCCCGGAAGCGGTTCGGGTCTGCCGTCGACTGTGCCCAGTGTCACGATCGAATCTACGATGACTGGGCGCTTTCGATGCATTCGAAGGCAAGCGATGACCCCCTCTTCAAGAAGGTCCTTTCCAGGGCTCAGTCCGCGCTCGGGTCAAGGGTACGCGAGACGTGCGCGGCCTGCCACGGTCCGGTCGCGATCCTCGCCGCTGATAGCCGATCCAGAAAGAAGTCTACGAACGAAGGGGTGACATGCGACGTCTGTCACTCCATCACGGCCGTGGACGAAGGGTATTTGACGCCCCTTCGATATCACACCGATCCCGGCATCGAACGGGGGCCATACAAGGACAGCCCGGCCCCTCATCCCACAGCCTATTCGTACCTGATGAGCCAGGCTCGATTCTGTTCCGCATGCCATCAGGGGACGCTCAGCGGAGAGGACGAATTCCTGATGTGGGACACCTATGGGGAATGGGATCGGAGCGCCTACAACACCTCCCCCGTGGACGCGAGGACCGGTCTTGGACGACCCGAGGTACCGACTCGCTGCCAAGACTGCCACATGAAGGGGTATGCGGGCGAGGTTGCCAAGGATGGTCCGTTCCGCACGGAAGCCCACCGCCACCTTTTCCCAGGCTCCCAGAACGAAGGGATCATCGGAAGCGCACTCACGTTCCATATGACCGCCAGAAAGAGCCCTGACCGTCGAGTCCTTCATCTGACGGTTCAGACCCACAACAAGCTGGCGGGCCACATGTTGCCCACGGGCTTTCCCGATCGAAGACTCGTCGTCGACGTCACCGGACTCGATCGCGGCCTGTCGACCATGTTCCATGAGACGCGGGTGTACGGGAAGATCTTCCACGACAAGAAAGGCAACTCTCCGGCACCGTTCTGGCTTGCCACCGGTGTGGAGAGGGACAACCGAATCGCGCCCGGTGAGATCCGGACCGAACACTTCACCTTCTCGCTCACTGGCGATCTGGCCGAGATTAGGGTCCAGCTCCAATACTTCCACGTCGGCGAAGACCTCTCGAAGGCTTACCGGTTCAAGGTCGAGCAGATGGTCGTCGAGGAGCGGAACCAGACGTTCGCGCGCTAGGAGCCTTTCGGGATGAGGCTCGACAGCCTTCTGGATCGGTTCAGCCCTCGCGCGGCCCGGTGAGAGGAAACGACTCGAGGATCCTATAGACGCTTCCGGATGGCTTCAGCACAGAGGCCATCAGGCAGATGCGCTCCACGTCGCTCGACCCGAGCCGACGCCCCGCGGATCGTTCGATCGAGAAGGCCAATGCGCGCGCACTCTCGAGATCGAGCCGACGACGCACGCGCCCCAGGGTCAGGTGGGCCGAGTACGGTCGATCGTCCACCGGAATCCGCGATTCTCGAGCGCATCGACCGATCCGATCGGCCAACTCGCCGAGATCGGAGGCCCCCTCTATCACGCCAGCCCAGACGACCCGAGTCCGTGTGGCCTCGGCAGGGAACGTGCCCAGTCCTGCAGTCGTGACCCGAAATGGTGGAACCGATTCAGATACGGAACTCAACTTGGCGGAGAGTTCGCTTATCCGAGCTCGTTCGACCTCCCCGAGAAACTGGAGCGTGAGGTGGAGATTATCGCGGCGCACCCACGTGACACCTCGAACCTTCCGTGCGAGTTGCTCCTGTTCCGCGACGAGCGCCTCTTTGAGGCCGTCATCCGGCACAACGGCCACGAACGATCGAACAGAATCCTTGTTATCGATCATTTCTGCCTCTCATCGACCGGGCACCGGGGAACGCCACGTCCATCGAAGAAGCTGCCGACCCAGAGTCGAAAATGAGCCGACCACCATTTTCCAGAGAAAGGCGAGAGCGGCCCTCCGGTGTTTGAAGCAGAACTTCGCGAGGTCCAGGACACGAGCGTTTTCCAGGTAGAGAAGCAGGTAGCCCAGGACCTGGAGCAACTCCAGGGACATCCGCGGGAGACCGTCGAGCTCGAGGGCGTTCCCCAGGTACTTGTCGTGATCAGCCCAGTCGCGAGAGAGCAATCGGTATCCGGCTCGTCCACCGGCCGCCAGACGCGCCACAGCCGTTCCCGGATAGGGAACCATGATCCCGAACGAGGCATGATCCGGATTCAACTCGACGGCAAAGCGGATCGTCTCCATTGCCGTGCGCCAGGTCTCCCGCGGGTGCCCCAGGATGAAGAAGGTCCGGACGAACACCCCGGACTCCTTCAGAGTCCGCACGGCGCTTCCGGCCACCTCAACGGTCAGGCCTTTTCCGGACCGACTGAGGATCCTGTCGTTTCCCGACTCGACGCCGACGCCCACACTGACGCAGCCAGCCTTCTTCATGTGATCAACAAGGTCACGATCGACGCTCGCGGCGTGCAGGTTGGCCGACCAAGGGATCCGCGAAAGCCCCTTCGCCAGCATCTCATCGAGGAGTCGGTGGGTCCGGTCGGGGTCCACGGAGAAACACTCGTCCTCGAAGCAGAAAAAGGCCGCGCCGTGGACTCGAACCAGAAAATCGAGTTCTTCGAGGACGCTCTCAAGCGGCCTGGGCCTGTAGCGGTCGCCAGAGGCTCTCGCGCAGAAGATGCAGCGATGGGGGCAGCCACGGGCCGTGAGGACCGGGAAGTACGGCGTCCATCGGAAGAGATGCCATGCCGGCAGCGGCAGCGTCGCAAGCCCCGCGCTCGGGTCCCGACGCGGGTTGACCGATACGGACCCCTCGCCGGATCGAAAAGCCAGGCCGGTGATCCGGCCCTGACACGCCGGCTGCCCGGAAGAGGAGACGAGCTCGCTTAGAGTCTCCTCTCCCTCGCCCACGCACACGCAGTCGATCCCGTGATGGCGAAGGAGCGTCTCCTGAGGAAGTGCGGATGCGTGGGGTCCCCCCAGGATCGTAACGATCCCTGGAAGAGACTCCTTCACCCCTCGCGCAAGCTCGGCCACCCGCCCTACCTCGTGCGTCATGGCCGTGAAGCCGACGATTCGGGGACGGGCCTCGACGATCCGACTTATGATCTGACGGGCATCCAGACAATCCCCTCGACCATCGACCACAAAGACGCCCACCCCCTCGCGCTCCAGGCGCGCGGCCATCGTCGCGAGCCCCAGATGTTTGGTTGGCAGAGCGTCACGGTGTTGGACGATCCGGGAGACGTGGGGGGCAACCAACACGACCTCCGGGTGATCGATGACTTTTGGCATGCGTCAAGACACGCGCTAACCAGGATAGCCGATCGTGGACACGTACACGACCCCTTGTTCCTCGACGTCGAGATTCAGAAGAGCGTTGATTTCGTCGTCGTAGAGGGCTCCCACCTGACACGTTCCCAGCTTGAGACCCGCGGCGGCCAGCGCCAGGTTCTGGGCCATGTGCCCCGCCTCCAGGTAGATGTAACGATACGCCCTGGAACCGTACGTGTGACGCCCCCGCTCGAACACGGCTGTCCATACCACGGCCGCGGCGCAGGCAGAACACATCAACTGCCCCAGACAAGCGCAAGCGAGCTCTTTCGCGACAGAGCCGGTCCTGATCTGTTCCAGCAGGTGCCCCTTCATCCGATAGTGGTAAACACCCGGCTCCAGATCGGTAACACGATGGGCCACGAGGTACGTCTCGACAGGGTACAGTCCCCCGGCCGATGGGTACGTGCGCGCGTGCCTCCCTTGATCCAACCCGCGGATCCCACCCGATGCCCACAACAGGTAGGACAGTCGTTCGAGCTCCAGGGACCTGGACGAATACGTCCTCACGCTCGCGCGGGTGAGCAAGACTTCGTGCAGCGCGGAGGATGGAGCGCCGGGGGACGGAAGCGCGATGGTCTTGGCGGATTCGTACGTCGTAAACGGTGCGGGACGCTTTCCTTTGGGGGACTCCTGACCGGACCTCGAGTCGCGGGAACAGCTCGTCTCCCTCTGGAACAGCTCTCCGATCCCTTGGGTCGCCATCGAAGAACACCTCCCTACGGACTTTGAAGGAGTATACCAGTTCTCCGACGGAAAGTCCGGGCACCCCTGCTAGAACGTGGTGAACCACTGAAGCCGAACGTCGTCGACGTCCACTCGTGGGATACCAAGGGTTCCGGCATCGATGAAGGAGTCGGGTCGGTCGAACTTGAGCCGTCTGGCCCTGAGTTCGAGCCACGAATCCTCGGTGAACGGGCGCTTGAGACGGATCCCGTACAGAGTGAACTCGTTTCCCGTGTTGTCGAAAAAGTGGGAATAATCACGAAGCCGGTCCACATCGAGACCGAGCCTGACCCGACTGTGGGGGAGCACGAACTCGACCCCCACCTTCACGTCCTTGAACCCGTTGATCTCGTTCTTGTCGACGGTGAGCTGTGCCCTTTTCGAGGCCGAAGTGATAGCTTGCAGCACATCTTCGAGCGGCGATGAAACAGGCGAATGGTACGCGAGGTCGTGGTCGATCGACACGGCCCTGAAATCCTCCTCCGCCGCGATGAAGCTCGCCTTGAAGAGAAGGCTCCGTGACGGTTCCCACCGGAGGTCGGCGAGATACCCTTCCGTGTAGGTGTCTCGGTTGGCCGTGGTGACCGCTCGGTTCCCATAGTTGGCGTACTCGAATCCGAAGTAGAGGCGGTCTCCAAGATGCCCCTTCAGGTACGTTCCCAGGTGCACCGGCGATCGACCGAGGAGATTCTTGCTCTCTTCGATGTAATAGAACCCCAGTCTCTGGCCCGAGGCTGCTTCCGTTTCGACCAGAAGCATCAAGTCCCCCAGAAGGATCGCCTGCAGGAACAGATCGCCATAGGTGGACATCAACGAGAATCCCTCGACTCGGTTGAATAGGGTCAGACCAGCTCCCACGAGGGACATCTGACGCCCCACGCGCAGGGTATCGATCGGTCCCAGATCCGCGAAATCCGTGTACGCCAGCCAGACCCCCAGACCTTCCGTAATGTTCCGATCGAAAGTGTTGATGAATTGAGGCGCGAACAGGCCCGTGATTCGGTCGTTCACACGGTACTCGAAGTTCAGGATAAGGTTCGAGAACGACTGGAGTTCCTGGTGGTCGTTGCCGACAAGCCGAATCTCTCCGGACTTGAAGGAGAACCGATCGTTGGTGTCGATTCTCCGGGATAGTCCATCCACTTTCTCTCTAAGCCCCGCGACCACGACCCGTTGTCCCTCGGTCTTCTCCTCGAGAGCCGATGTCCGGAGAGTCAGGGCCGACAGCTCCTTGGAGAACTCCTGGGTCAGGCGGGCCATCGTCTTCAGATCGCGAGGAGGCAATGCGAGGGAACCGGCAGCCTGGCCTCCGTTGTTGGTCGCCTCGAGGGTGCGGGCGAGAGCGCGGGCCAAAGTCGCCCGATTGACCGGTCGGTCCCCGCGGAAGGTTCCATCCGGGAACCCCGTCAAGATTCCCCGTGCTGCCAGGTCGCGCGCCGCATGGTAGGCCCAGTGGCGGGGCGAAAGGTCCTTGGGGTAGCAGGGGCTGGGGTTTGCGGCGTTCTCCCCGGCTGTCGGCCCGGCTGTCGGCCCGGCGTGAAGGCCGATCGCGGCCAGGCACAGAACGAGTCCGGCAAGAGAGAGAAGCCGACCCCGGGGAAGGTTCATACCCTTCCTATCGGCATCTCTGGGACAGGTCAGTACACGACCATCGGGCCCAGGGTGATGATTTGTCAACCCTTGGGTAATCGATGGGAGGAGGGACGCGGCTGTCGCTCCAGATGATCAACCCGCGCCTCGATCGCGGTCAGTGCCCGCTCGGCGCTCCGCCGGCATCGGAGATCACCCCGGTCGATCACCCACTTCAAAAAATGAGTGGCGATGGAAAGCCCGTCTCGTGGCTGGCCCAGAACCTCGTGCTCCAGGTACAGAGAGACGGCCAGACCAACCTGTTCGGCCCCTGGTTGCCCCAGGACAGGACGCTCCAAGGTTCTCCGCAACTCCGCGAGCCGCCGCCAGTGATGCCGTCCGAAATCGCGATCAGCCTCTACGTACCGTCCGGAACGGTAGGCGAACACTCTTTCGAGTCGAGGGGAGAATTGGGTCGAAAGACCGGCGAATCCATCGAGGCCAGTGACCAGCGAAAGTGCCTCGAACCGTCCGTCGCCGTCAACGTCTTTGAGTTCGTGGATCGTCCGAGGAGGGACGAGGCGGATCAGTCGCGAGCGATCCACGGTGACGATGGACAACCACGAACACCCGGGAGAGGAGCCCCCGTTGCCCACCCTCAGGACGAGCTGTCGACGTCCGTCTCGGCCGAGGTCCTCGATGCGGTCCACCCGGACGTCGAGCCCTTCCTCACTCCCGAGCGCGACCTCGCCCTCCTCACTCTGCTGGTAGACCGCCACGATCATCTCCGGCCCTGGGACCCGGCCGTGGGCAGCCCGCAACGTCGGAATGCGATGTCTGTGGACTCCATCGAGGCTCGTCCAGATCTGGTCGATCCGGAGATATCGCTCCTCGTCCAAGGGAACGAGTCCTTGGGTGGGACCGGACCGATCAGAACCCGGCCGTCGGTTCTGTCCGCGTGGTCGGGAGCGGCCGGAAGCATGGACAAATGCCGAGATCGAGAGAACCAGAGTTCCGAGAGCCAGGATTACCGCGCAGGCTCTTGACCTCGCGCGAAGAGTCCCCCGTCGGGCCACGCCAGCACTACCCCTCCATGGTGTTGTCTCCGGGCATCGTGGCGAGGAAGTCTTTCTTGAAGCGCCCGATGTATTCGGAGATGAGTTGGTCCACACGTTTCAGATCGGGCGAGCGCAGAACCAGCCCGGCGTGGTGATCGAGTTTCACGCGGAACGCGATCTCCGGATCGACATACCCGCTGGTGTCCGGACACTGCTGTTTGGAGAGTGTGATGACCAGTCCGCCGTAGTCGTGGCGCCGCTCAGGCACCTTGTAGGTGCGATTGTCCCCATCGATCACCATCTTGGCCCACTCCCGCCACAGGTTGATACCGGTGCTCGCCTCGATCATGTTCGCGAGAAAAGCCCCGGCCACGCGCGCGGAGGTCTCGAGGAAGTAGACCTTTCCGTCCTCGTCGGAGCGGATGAACTCCGAATGACTCACGCCCGTCTGGCACTGAAGAGCCTTGAGAACCTGGGAGTGGACATCCTTCAGGGTCTTTTCCTCCTTGGACCCGTGCTCGATCGTCCGACTCGAGAACACCCCTCCCCCATGGGCGACTTCAAAGGGCGGCGTCGTGTACCGGTGTGGTTCCACCATCACATTCTGTCCGAAATGCGTGAGGGAGTCGACGTGATAGACCTGGCCCTTGATGAAACGTTCGAGAAGAAAATAGGACTGCCGGTCGCCCAGTTCGTCCAACTTGGGCCAGAGCTCGTCCGCGTGGTGGATCTTCTGGATCCCTCGCGCGGCCGCCTCCAACCGAGGCTTGAGCATCCAAGGTGGTGGCACTCGGGCCATGTACTCCTTGATCCTGTCGTAATTGAGCACGTGGACAAAATCCGGGACCGGCACTCCATTGTCTTGAGCCTGAACCCGCATTGCCAGTTTGTCCCTGTAAAACCGGGCTCTGGACTCCCCCATCCCTGGGCAGCGAAGATGCTCGCGCAGCGCCGCGGCTCGATCCACGTCGTAGTCGTCCATCGGGACGATCCTGTCGATCGGGAATCGCCGGGCGTAGTAACTGACAGTATTGACGATCCAGTCGATCTCCTGGAACGTGGGCATCAGGAAGACTTCGTCGATGCAATCGCGAGGCCACGGCTTGTCCTTGAGAGACTCGAGGGTCAATAGGAGAACACGGCAGCCTCGCTCTTTGCACTCGCGAATGAAGTCGAAACCTTTCTCGTAAGAGGCCAAACACAAGATCGTCAACGGCTCTTTTCGCGCCACGAAACAACCTTCCTGATGGTCAGTACGTCCACAGTGCGACCAATGTTACCACATGAAAGCGTGCTCTGTTGAGCAAATCGCGCAATCGGATCCACGCCGTGGGAACAATCGGCGGTCATTCATCGACCGAGAGCTCTCATTCGTAGACCAGAAGCAGTGGCCCCGGGAACAGCCAGGAGAGACCGTCCCGCATTCGATCGCGCCAGTTCTCCCAATTGTGGCCGTCGCGAGCCTCCACGAATCGCACGTCCATTCCCGTCGACTGGAGCAGAGGGACCATCGTGCGATTCTCGTAGATAAGCGGCTCGTAAACGCCGCACCCCACGAACACGCGCTCGCTGATGAACTGCGGATCCGCCCGGAAGGCGTTGACGAACTCCACGACCGGATCGAACATCGGCCCACGCTGGTGGTTGCGCCCAATGTCCGTGAATGCGAACGATCCGGACAAAAGCAGCAATCGCCCGTAAAATCCAGGGCTGCGCCATGCCGCGGAAAGCGACGCCACCGCCCCGAAACTGGCGCCCATCAAGGCCCGGTCCGCGGGGTTCGGCCTGAGCGGATACACGGAGCTCAGGTGAGGCACCAGTTCTTCGGTCAAGTAACGCGCGTGAGCATCACAGTGGGCGTACTCCTTCAACCGATCGACCGGGTCCGTGAACGCCACAATCATGTCTGGGATTTCCAGACGGTAGATGAGATTGTCCAGCACGACCTGCAGTCCGCCGTACCTCAGGAAATCGCTGCCGTCATGAATGATCAGAAGTGGATACCGACGGGTGCGACGGAACCGGGCAGGAAGGTAGATCGTACTGGCCGCGGGCCGCCCCAGATGTTTGCTCTTGAGAACGAGGGGCTCCAGACGTCCCTCGCGCGCGCTTGAGTCCTTGAGCGTCCAGTCGGGCCTCACGTAGCCGCCGGAGTGAGCCACGGAGTTCGAGCCGTATGGATCATGGGACTGGTGCGGGTTGAGCGGGTCGATGATCAGTCCGCGCTGGCCTCCGTGCACGACCTCGAACTTGTACTCGACCCGGGAACCAGGGGGCAAATCGACCGTGAGATACCAGAGGTCGGTCCCCGGGATGCGGGTCAACGGCTGCATCGAGGGCAGCGCGTAGATCCAGTGTTTCAGGTTGACGGCCTGAGCCTCGCCCCTGTACACGAACGTCACGGACGGCTCCTCGGCAATGGGAAATCGATTCTCACGCAGGAACCGGTCCACGGCCGCGTGGTCCTTTGGCCGCGACTCCTCGAACCGACGGATCGCGAGCCTCTCGAGCGCCTTGTATCGGCCGGAAAGTGTCACGTCCCGATCGATCCCTCCACGGTCAACAGCTCTCCCTCCGGCCCCATGCGGAATACCGAGGGTGCGTCCCCCCATCCCCCGTCATCAAGGGAGAGGCTCGACCCTTCGTCGAGTATCACGCATGCATCCGGGGCGAATCGCCGTGCGTACATCGAGACACGTTCCTGATCGTCAAGCCGGAGGCGGAGCTTCGGGTTCGAAAATGGAACGACCCCGCGGCACAGCCCCATACCGGTGTCGAGAATCTCGGCGATACCCGCGCCATGAGGGGGGCTATCGTGAAACAGGATGACCCGCTCACCGATGGCCATCGCTCCCGCCGACCAGGCGATCAAAAAGCGATTTCCGACGAAAGCGTCCACGCCGAACAGTTTCAGCCGATTCAGGAGAACCGCGACATGACCACCGGCGATGAGAAGCACCTCGCAGTCGGCCATCAGAACCGCGAGCTCTTCCCGGTGCTTCCGAACGGAGTCTCGAGATCCCGGGTTCCAGCGTGCATCGAACTCGGCGTGCAGGTCACGACAACGCGCAAGATGGGTCCGATCGAGCTCCCGGATCGCCTCCATGGAAGTCAGCCGCTCTTCCGCTAGCAGACGAGGGTCGTCGTGACGCCGGGAGATCACCCGGTCTGCCTCCAGCGCGTACTCGAGGCGGACGCGGTAGATATCCTGATAGTGGCGGAGACGCTCCTGGCGGGCACGGTACGCCCGGGCCAGCTCTGTATCAGACCGGAACACGTCTTCCCCACGATTGTGCAGTCGTAGGTTGACGAGCGCCCCGTGGAGCTGATCCTGCAGACTCTGGTCCTCGTCCTCGTACTCCTGCCAACCCGCCGTGACGCAGGCAACGCGGCCACTCGGTCGAAGAGAGTCGATCACGCCGGACACAGTCGGTCGTGTTGTCTGCTGGCCCAGCAAAACGACCTTTTTCAAGATCTCCTCGCCTTCGGCTTGGCCTCTCGTCGCGGCTGAAACAACGCACGAAACCCCGGCGGGTCCCCCTTCCTCACCCCGTTGGGTTACGGACGACACCGTACGATCGAGGGTTTCCCCTCGCTCCAACATGATTATCGGCAAGGATCGGGCCCTTATCAGGGCCTCATCGCACATTGGTCTTAAATGCCGATCGTCCGGACAGCCGGAGACCGCTCCGGCTGCCGGACCCCGATACGATGTCTCTAGAGTGGCGGGACTCAGCGCTCGCCCAGGATCTCCTCGACGGACCGATAGTGGGTTTCCCGCTGAGAGTCCCTGTCGTGGAAGACCGGGCAGTCGGGTTTTTTGACCCACGCCTGTCGGCCACCATCCCGATACCACACCCGGAGCATGATGTCGCCCCCGTTGAAGCTCCAGCTCCGGCCATCGGCGTACTTGTGCTCGATCCTGGCCCCCTGACGGGTCTTGATGTGCCACTGGTCTTCCGGGCGGTCCCACGAGTTGTCCGTGATGAACCAGATGAGCTGCCAGAAGTTGCCTTGGCCCGTGTGTCCCTGGGCCGTGGCGACCCCGGAATCGTTGGGCAGGCCGAACACCATGCAGTCGGGGTGTCGGTGCGCGAGGGTGTAGAGCCAGGGATCCGAGGCGCTTTCATAGTGCAGGGTCGTGATGACCTTGGTCATCAGCCCGAATGCCGGCGTGTAGTCGTCGCAAGAGTACTCGCACAGCTGTGCCGCGCCCGCGGAAAAGCCGACCGTCAGCTTTCCTTGAACCTGACGCGTTCTGAGCGTCTCGAGGAATGCGTTGGAGTTACCGAAGTACTTGCCCCCCATGGCCCGGTATCGATCCATCCCGGTCTCCGGTGCGCCGCCGCCCAGGATCACCACTTCGGAGTGGAGGAGCCAGTCGAAGAAAAGCTGAGCATCATGTCGACTTATCGAGTCCTCGTACATGAAGGTGCGAGGATCGAGACCGAACTGACGGAAACGGTCGAAGTACCAGGAGAACGTTCCCCAGCTGTACTCCTGATCTTTCCTCGATCCGGACGACATCGGCAGGTAGAAGACCGTCTTGTTGTTCCAGTTCTCCAGAGCTCTCTGGACGATCCAATCCTTGTGGAGGTATTCGCTGCGGTCGTGCGAGCTGTACACGAGTTCTGTCGGCTTCATGATCGACCTTTCTCTTTCATCGTTTTGGCCCGGTCATCGGTACGACTCGGTCGTCCGGTCTCGAGCGATTCATGCCACGTTTTGAATGGGCCGTAGGGTCTGACATTGCCGACGCGATCGACCAGCATGGCCGCGACGTTCTCGACGACCCACGCGAAGTTCTCCTCACCGACCGAGTGCTTGTCGCAATCGGGAGCCCAGTTCATGAAGTCGATGGCATAGGGCACCCCGTCGCGGATCGCGAACTCTGAGGTGTTGAGATCGTAACCCAACGCACGGTTGAGAGTGAGAGTATCTCGCTCGATTCGAGCTCGCATCTTCTGCGAGAGCGGCTCGTGGTTGGCCTGGTACCGTTTGATGTACTCGTTGCGCGGCTCGTAAGGCATGATTTGGACCTTTTCCCGCCCGACGCAATAGCACCGGTAGTAGGACTCGAACTCAATCGATTCCTGGAGCATCATCAGGTGGTGGCCCGTCTGGGAATAGACCTGGAAAAACTCCTCCGGAGATCCGACTTTGTAAACGTGCTTCCAGCCGCCGCCCCAGTGTTGCTTTAAGTAAGCTGGCCAACCGATGTAACCGAAGAGAGCATCCCAGTCGAGCGGATAGACCAGATTCCGCATGGACTTCTCGGTCGTGCTCGGCGGATGGTTCTTGTGGGGCACGAGTACCGTCTTGGGTACAGCGACCCCCAGTTTGGTGGCCAGCGCGTTCTCGAAAAACTTGTCGTCGGCGAGCGACCAGAACGGATCGTTGATGACCTGAGTCCCCCCGAGCACCTCGTTCTTGAGGAACGTCTTGTAGAAGGGGATGTCGTGGGAGATCCGGTCCAGTATGAGCGAGTAATCGCTCTTGACCCCCATCACGACGTGTCCGGTCTTGACCGGCTCAGCCTTCACGTCCTTGAGGCCCATCGCGTTGATCCGATCGATGAGCGCCCACTGGAAGCAATCCTCCATTCCGAACAGAATCCCAATCTTCATCATAATGCGTCAACCTTCTCGGACTTGAGTGACTCTCCAGGTCACTCGATACAACTGTAGATGGGAGCCATGCCGATTCCGGCGTCGTCGACCCAGGCCAGCCCCAGCTCAGCCTTCACCGCGAGGATCGCCCCCACGTTGGAGTACCAGCCGCGCCCCTTGGAGTCGTTCTTGATCCGTCTCTCCGCGTCCTTGCTCTGGAAATGCGAACGGGACAGTCCCGCGATGATCCGTGCCTCGTACGGTTGATGCGCCACGGCGGGGCTTCCGGCCTGGTAGACGAGCCGTGCCTCGCAGCAGATCCCCGCCTGAACATCAGGGTCTTGGATTTCCGGCTTCACGTTCGGCAGAATCGGTGTCGCCCACATTGTCGCCTGAACGAGCATCTGTTCCTGGGCCACGGACTGCTCCAGCTGCTCGAGCGTGGGTCCGACGATGACGCCCTTGGCGCTCATTCCGTGCAGTGGTTTGATCGCGATCTTGTGGAGCAGCTCCGGATCCTTTCGATACATCTCCATGTGCTTCTCGCTGACGAGCTCCGTCTTCGGCGCCATCGACACGGAACCCAACAGGCTCATGTCGGTGAGCATGCTCTTATCGATCAGATAGAAGCCGGCCAGGTGCTTGGAGAGGTCTCTGAAAAGCTGCGGCTGCTGATAGATCCGCTTCAGCCGTTCGACGACAGCCTGCTCGCCGCGGGACTCGCGCACCTTGATGAATCCCTGCAGATCCACGTCCACGATGCGAGAGATGACCTTCTTGATCTCGCGCTCGAGCCCCGGCTTGGTCACGACGAGAGAATCCCCGCGAAGCTCGAGGTCCCCCGGATCAAGGATGACCGGCCGCAACTTTGGATCGGTTCGGTAACCGCACATCGCGTCCGCCATCATGACCAGGTTCTGGCCGGATGCCTGCTTCTCCGGCTCGATCTCCAGGAATACGATCTTGTCCACGTCGTTCTCGAATCCGTAGTTCAACGTGGAAACGACCTGGCGATACAGATCCTCATCGGCCAGGATCTGGCCGTTTGAGCCCTTGCACCAGGTGAACTGATGCCGTTCGCGGAGCCCTGCCTTGCGGGAACCGATGATGAACTCGCGCACCCAGCCGAAGTAGGTGTCCACGCTCTGCGCCTCGAGGAGCTTCGCGTGGAGCATGTCTTTCGATTTCTTGAACTCGTCGAACGTCATGCCCCGGTGGGAGTTCTTGCCGTAGACCAACACATCGAACCCCATGTCGGGCTCGTGCGTGAGGAAGTACTCGTGGAGCCGCTCCGCCATTTCGGAAGTGAGCCACCCCTTGGGCATTCGCTCGATCAGGTACTCCGGCCCACGCTGGGCCAGGTTCTTCCGCGCCAGCGCGCACAAGACCTTGGACGTGCGGATCAGGAGATCCATCAGGTAGGGAGGCAGGCAGACCGGAAGACCTTGGGGGAAGTTGCCCAAACCATAGATCGGGGTGAACATCTTCCGCGAGCCAAGGTAACCCAGATACGTGTCGATCTGCTGGCGGTCCTTGGCGAACCGCTCGTTGGCCTCGATCGCCTTGCGGGTCTCCTCGATACGAAGTCCGTCCGGGTACTTTCTCTCCGTCTTGGCCAGATCGTCGAGCGTCTGCTCGAGCGATGGCAGAGTACTCTCGATGTCTCTTTTCACAAACGATCTCCCTTCATCACACGCAACCGGTGTCGTCGGGATCGCACTCCCCATTGGCGGCCGTAAATCTCAAGCTGCCGCCTTTTCTACGAACTGGCGCATCATCCGGTAGTACGGTTCGATGGAATCAAGATCGATCCATTCGTTAGCCGAATGGTGGCCTGCGCAGAGCGGTTTGGTGATAACGACCGGAATCTTGTGCCGGGTGAAGAATCGAGCGTCGGAAGCTCCCTCGCTCCTGTAGATCGTCAGTTCCTTGCCCAGGTGAGCCTTCGCAGCGTCCTGGATCCACCTGGCCGAGGGACTTCCCAGATCGAGATGGAACAGGTCACCGGTGACCGTCGGCTCCACCTGTCCGCGGCCAGCGACGACCCTCTCGATCTCGGCCTTCGTGACGGACAGTGTCGTCGCCTCGGTAAACCGGGTGTCGAGCATCGCCTCGCATGCATCCGGAACCTGGTTCGCCGCGGTCCCACCCGTCACCTTGCCGAGGTTGAGGGTCGGGCCCCAGACTCCCGGCGTGTCCACGACCGGAAAACGGGTCCGGAGGTCTCGATAGATCTGGAAGAACTTGTCGATCGCATTCTCTCCCAGCCAGGGCCTGGAGCCATGGGCTGAGGTCCCGGTGGTGCGGATCCTAAACTGCATCAGCCCCTTTTCGTCCGCTTCCAACTGGAAATTATCGCCCCCGTCCGGGAGGAAGCAGGTCCCGGCCCGCAACCCGTACTCCTCGAGCAGGTGACGCATCCCAGCGGCAGAGCCAATCTCCTCGTCGAACGTGAAAACGACCAGGATCTGTTCCTTGAGGTTCGCGGGGACTTCATCCAGAACCCGGAAAAAAAGCGGTGCGCAGAACTTCATGTCGCTCGCGCCGCGCGCGACGAGCCGACTGCCCTCGATCTTCGGCTCGTACTGCTCTAGAGCCGCGGGGACCACATCGAGGTGTCCGGTCAGAAGGACCTTCGGGGATTTCTCTTCCGGACGGACCCCGACGATGATCGACGGATAGGGTTCCGACTTCACGATGAGCGACCGGAGACCGTGTTTCTCGGCCTCCTGGGCGATGAGCGTCCGACACCGATCGTGTTCTGACCGGTTGTCGGGCTCATTGGAGGTCTTCAGACGCAGGAGTTGCTGGAACAGGGCAAGTTGAGCCGGCTGCATCGATGGGACACGCTCCTTCACGGCCAATCCGGAAGATCCGTGACACCTTCTCAAGGTGCGGGGGCGAAGGTTCTCACCTGTAAGAACAGCACCCAAGAGACATGCGACCCTCGCCCACGGGCGAGATCATTCCGCGATGACCCTGCAATGACAAATGCGAGTTTATGTTATCACATCTGGGCTCGGATTTGGCCCTGTATCGATGGGCAGCGTCCACAAAACCTGCCTTGCCAAGCTCCCGCCTGACGACTACACTGCCCACAGTGACGGCCAAGAATCAGGAGGACATCGCGCTAATGAAACCGGTCATCGGACTGACCCAGGGCTTTGTCGGACCAGAAGAGCCAAAGTGTCCCTCCCATTCCGGGAGTTTCTGCAGCAATCGCTCTTACGTTGACAGAATCCTTCAGTCCGGCGGGCTGCCGATCGCCCTTCCGCAAGTCGACGCCAGAGACGACGTGTCGGCGATACTCACCCGCCTCGACGGGCTTCTTCTGACCGGGGGGCACGATTTGGACCCGTCTTCGTATGGGCAAACCCCGCACGAGGCGCTGGGCCGCGTTCAACCGGAACGGTCAGCGTCTGATCTGGCCTATGCACGCGCGGCCGTTCGATCCGGACTTCCCGTCTTGGGAGTCTGCCTGGGGCTCCAGGTACTCAATGTATCGCAAGGGGGAGATCTCTACCAGGATCTCCCTTCCCTCATTCCGAGCACGGTGACCCACCGCCAGGAGATCACGGAAAGGATGAACCCAGCGCACACGGTGACGGTGACCGCCGGAACCATCCTCTGTCGACTGGTCGCGACCGAGGTGCTGGAGGTCAACAGCACCCATCATCAGGCCGCGTGGCGGATCGGCGAAGGCCTGGTGGTGTCGGCGCGCGCTCCTGATGGCGTGGTCGAAGCCCTCGAACACCCGGGACTCCCTTTCTGCGTCGCTGTGCAGTGGCACCCCGAAGAACTGGCTGGAAGGCGAGAACACCGCGCCTTGTTCGAGTCGTTTGTTCAGGCCGCCGGCCTGCGTGCCAAATAGCTGTAGAGCGCATGGGTCGCTGCCGGGTCTTCCCGCTCACGCAGAATATCCGCGGCTCTCGCGGCCACTTCGGGGCAAGGGTGTTCGAGAAGCCCCATGAGGAACCTCGTTGGCTCGGGCCCCGGAAGAACGCGAAGCAGGGCCGTGGTGCGGCCAAGACGCAGAGGGTCCCTGCCTTGGAGATCTTCGAAGGCTCTCCGGAAGAACTCTTCTTGCCAGACTCGAGTCGCGTCGAACCGGCTCTTTTCTCCGCCCCAAAACGCCCGGACCCAAAGACAGATTTCGTCCGAATAGGCCACGATCGTCGCGAGGCAGAGCAGCGCCGTCACCAGCGTGGGGCGATCCATCGTTTTCTTCCATCGGCATCCTGATGGGCTTGACGAAGGCACGACTCTGTGCGAGCGATCATTTCTGTGCGAGCGATCATTAAGGCGTGAACGAAGGAAAAGCATCGCGTGTTGATGGTCGTCTCTGGCCCCGAGATCGTTAAAAAAATTCATGTTCAACTGATGTTTGGGTCGTTGCGTCGCGGTGTCTTGCAATCCGACCGACCATGAGGTACGCTCCGACTGAATTGGCGTCTGTTCGGATTTCTTCCATCGGGTGCGCGCCGGGACGGACTCAAGTTCGGACCGGAGAGCGAGGCACTTTAGAGGGGAAAATGACGAGGGGATGGCTGGAGCCGCGCACGAGCACCACAGCGAGCGATGCTTGAGGAGCTCTCGGGGGGCTCGCGGGTCCGGCAGAATGGACGCGTACACCAAATCTGTCGAAGAGTACTCTACGATCATCATCGAAGTCTGTCAGGGTCCTGGGCTCTCTTGGTGAAGAGTCCGGAGGTCCTTGGCCAAACCAACCATACGGAGGCAGAACTGGCATGAAGAAATGTATGAGCTCCCGACGTGGATTCTCGCTCGTAGAGTTGGCGGTCGTTGTCATCATCATCGGTGTTCTGGCCGCGTTCGGCGTACCGCGATTCCGCGATTCAGTGGAACGGGCCAAGGCCTCTGAGGCGGTCTCGTTCCTCTCGTCGATCCGCTCGGCTCAAGAAAGGTACCAGGCCCGAACAGGGGTCTATGCCTCCAAGGTTGGCGACCTGGACATCGCCATGCAGGCCCCCAAGTACTTCCGGGATTCCGGTGGATCCGCTGAGGTCGGGAACACCACGGAGATTACCGTCGGAACTGTACCCAAAAATCCGACGTGGAGTTTCACCCTCGTGAGGGATTCCGCGAGTTCCTCTTACGGCAACTACTCGGTGGTCTTCACCCAGCTCGGTCTGGATTCGACATCGACGATCAGCAGCGACACCGACCTGTCAGCCCGCATCAACCCCCTCTCCAACTAGTGAGCGACGGGGACCCGGATTACCGAGTCCGACACCCGAATCGGTGCGCCTCCTAACGAGAACCCGCGCGATCGCGTCAGGTCCAGCCGTCCAAACCGGCGGCGACGATGTGGCGTGGTCGTGCGGGTGTTTGATAGGGCCTCGAAGATGGACAAGGAGACAAAAACCCTCAACTCAGAACAGCCCAAGAGTGTCAAGGGCAGCCATCCCCTTCGGGGGCGGTTGTCCTTCACTCTCTTGGAATTCCAGATCGCCATGCTGCTCTTGGCCTTCCTGATGCTGGCGGTTTCCCGGTTGATCAGCGTGGAGGCGTTACAGGTCCGCTGGATCGAGGAACAGGGCTACTACAGCGGGACCCACGCACCGACGAAGAACATCATCTCCACCGTGGTCGAGCAGGCGCTTTTGATCCAACCGACCCTGACCGGACGGTATGAGGTGCTCGTGGGGGACATGAAGGAAGGGCCACCGAATAAGTACAAGGTGAGTCTGCAGAGGATTTCCACGACCACGGCCGCTTGCGGCTACGCTTCGGCTGAAGATTGACTTGAGGCAATGATCTGGCCAAGTCGGAGGCTTGCGGTGAGAGGCAGCCGAACACGGCGATGCGCGTATACACTCGTGGAACTCATGGTGGTGCTCGTCCTCGCCATGGGCTTGTTCAGTTCGATTGCGAGCTCCCTTGGGATGATCCCGGAATGGTTCCGTGTCGTCGAGAACCGTGTCGCCGCAAAACGGGAAGCGCAGATCGCCCGGGCGTTCTTCCTCATGGATCTCAAGGATGCCAAGAGCTTGTCCCTCTTATCGACGGACAGCTTCAAAATCGTATTGAGCTCCAAGGCGGAGGAGATCACGTACAGTCTGGGTGACGTCTCGGCGGACAAATCCTGGCGCGATCTCTATCGCGCGAGCAACAAGGGCTCGACCGTGCGAGTGGCCACGCTGGTCCAGAGCATGTCGTGCTCGGTCCCCTCGGCCGATTCCAAGGGTTTGGATGTGTGCGTGCTTTTCGGAAAGGCCGCGCCCGTTCGTCGCTCGATTCTGTCGTGTCGTGTCGCGAAGTGATCGGCTCATCCCGGGTCGGAAACGGAGTTCAGCGCTTTCGCTCTCGATGCGCCGCTCGGTCTGGTGCCTTTGAGCGGACTCGTGTTAGAGTCTGAAATGGTGTTTTGGGCGTGAACAGCACACGGAGAGAGGCCATGCCAAACGACGTCCGGCCGGGGAGTACGCCGGAGCCGGTCGCGCTCGCGGAAGGTCAGGCGGTCGGGGGCAGAGGACGACCGTCGCCACGCCCCAGCGGATTGGCCATGGCCTCGGTCCTCGCGGCGATGCTGCTTGCGTTCTCGCTGTGGGCCCTCTGCCATCGATCGCTTTCGCATCAAGTGACGCTCGAGCAGTACACGCTCAACTCGAACAGTGTCCCAGACATCGGCACGGCCATGGCTCACGCGATCGCCTGCTTCAGGGTGTCGCCTCCGACGACCGATCCTTATGAGTGCAAGCTGACTCTCGGGAAGGGGAGCCAGCAGAAGAGCTTCCTGATGAGCTACAAATCGGGTACCGGAGAGACCATCGATTTGACAGTCTCCGTCTACGACAGCGAGCCCGTCACCGCGTGCCCTGACTGTTCCGGAGCTGCGCGATGATCCCTCGTTCTCCGTCATGGACACCCGCCCCACTGATGGACCGGTGTGGTCGCGCCCTGCGTGGCCCCGGGAGCATGGAGCGCATCCGGGTCTTGGCGCTCCGAGAGGTTCCCGGACAGGGTATCTCTCAAGGGAGAGGGTGAGACCTAGATGGCAGAGTCCGGTCGACCGATCGTGGGTGGGCGAAAGCAGCCCTGGTTCATCGCCAATGCCCGGGTTCAGGTGAAACCGCACAACAGCGCAAGAACCCAGGACATGCTTGGTTTCTTCCGCATGCTCTCGACCCTGGTCGGCGGCGGAACGCCTCTTTTGGAAGGAATTCGGATCGCGAGCCATCAGTCGGAAAGCATCCAACTACGAAACTGCCTCCAGAGGATCACGCGGCTCATGGAAAGCGGATCAAGCTTCAACCAGGCAGCCGCGTCCTTCCCGGACGTCTTTGACCAGTACTGGGTTCAAATCATCCGGGTCGGCGAGGTGACAGGGCAGCTCCAAGGCGTTCTCATACGGTTGGTGAGCTTCATCGAAACGTCCGCCAACCTTCAGCGGAAGATCAAGGGGGCCCTCGCGTATCCGGCGATCCTGGCGTGCATGTCGGTGGTAGCGCTTTTCGTCATGATGTGGAAGGTCGTGCCGACGTTCACCGCCTTCTTCAAGGACTTCGGAGGAAAGGTTCCGCCCATCACCGCGTATGTCATCAAGCTCTCGTCCTTCTTCGAAAACTACGGGGGCTATGTGGCGGTGATGACTCCCGTCGTGATCTGGGCGATTCGCCGCTACCTCCGCTCAGAGACCGGCATCAGGCAGGTCACGAACGTCATGCTGGTCCTGCCCATGGTCGGAGAGACCGTGGTGGAACTCTCGATGCAGAAGTTCTGTTCGAACCTGGCCCTTCTCCTCAAGAGCGGCACTGACCTCCTCGACTCGATCAAACTTCTGCAGACACTGTTTCGCAGTTTCCCGGCCTACGCGGACGCGCTCGTCCTCGTTCATCGGCAACTCGGGATGGGCAAAGAGCTTTCCTGGGCGCTCGATCAGGTCCAGATCTTCACACCGCTGGTCACGAACATGGTCCGGGTGGGTGAAGCTTCAGGCCAACTGATACCGGTTCTCGAGCAGCTGGATGAGTACTATTCTCTCCGCTCACAGAACAAGATCATGGGCCTCACCTCCATGATGGAGCCGATCATCGTGATCTTCATGGGAGCCGTTGTGGGGACGTTGCTGGCCGCGATCTACATCCCCATGTTCAATATGTCTTCCGGTGGCGGAGGCAAGTGAGGACGTGCCGCGACTCCCAGACTAAGGAGAGCCCCTCAAGAGGCCGCTCGTGTCATACCACCGAACTGGGCCTCGAGGTAAGGCGAGCCAGGGCAAGCACGGAGATCGGGCTGATCTCTTTCGAGCGTGACTCCGTGCGTCTCGGTGGACCTCCGTGCCTCCGTGTCTTGTTCGGACGATCTTCCCGTAGACCGCTTGGGACTACTTCGATGTCCACGATCCGAAAATCTCGTTGACCGAGGTTCGGAGGGCCTTGAGGTCGATGGGCTTCTCCATGTAGTCATAGACAGGAACCGGACCGGATATCACGGAATCGTACACGCCTCGGTCGGTCGAGCTCGTGATGACGATGACGATCAACCGGCCAGCTTGGTCCGAAGGAAGCGAGTGGAGCACGTCGAGTCCGGTCATGTCGGGGAGAGTGTAATCAAGGAGCATCAGTCGCACGGGCTGGAGCCTGAGTTCCTGCAACGCCAAGGCACCGGTGGCAGCCTGGAGGACATCGAGACCCATCCCCACCAGTTCGCGGCGAAGAACGGACCGCACGATCACGTCATCGTCCACGATCAGAACGGTTCCCCGAGACACCTCAAACCTCCGCGGTCCGGTGACAAAGTACGAGGCCGAACCACTACAGGATGTAGTATACCCCCAGAATCCTATCGTCCAAGCAGTTGAGCGACCGAAGGCTCGCGAGCGGCTTTCGCCGCCCGGGGACGTGACGGGCGAGGGCCGACGATGCACGCTTACGATACCGAAGCACGCTTACGATACCCATGAATCAGCGGATGAAGAAAGCGGGATCCGTCTTCACTGGATCTTGATCAGGACGCCACGTTCTCCGTCGGAGAACGTCACGGTTGACTGGGCTGGTTCGTCGAGAGGTCGGAGGGTTTGCGGGTCCCACTCGGTCGTTATCGTCCCATTCTGGCGGTTGAACGGATAGAGGGTGAGGTATTGCTCCGAGGGGAACCCCTCGACTCCAGACGCGTCCAACCGCTGGATTCGCGCAGTGACCCGGATGGGACGTCCGGTGACGACCTTGACCGTCACGTCGCGCGTCATGGTGCCGCCTTCCGGCAGGTCGTCGATCCATGAGAGCGAACCGGCGACCGGTTCCAGCCCTCCGTTCTTTGGATCGATCGCTGTCCGGAATCGGCCCGCCTTGGGTCCTGCTTGCCCGATGAGCTCCAGGTGCAGTTCTTCACCAACGAGAGGCGTCGACTTCGCCCGCAGGTTCACGCGCCAAGGGACCGGACAGAGGCTGCACTGTGAGCGGCGCTTCATGGAGCCTGTCGGAGTAAGTCCCCGACCGGCCTTAGTCTGGAGTCCGGACTCCAACCTCTGGCGGGCTGGACGACCGACATCCATCAAACCTGTGGCATTTCGTCCCGCGACCATACCGGCAGAGAGCGCGATCAAAAGGACGAGCCGTCTCTTCGTCATGGTGACACCAGGCTGAGCCTGTAAGACACAGCCTTGCTCGAAGCGTTCGTGAGGACCCCGGAATACAGGTTGGGTCGGCCATGGACCAGAATGATGTAGGTGCCGGATGGCAAGGTTCCGGAGCAGCTTTCGGTCGCCTGTTCAGGGCGGGGAAGCGGGGTGAGGATCGAGCTGCCGGTGTCGGTGGCGAGATAGTTGTCGCAGGTCAGAAGCAGCAGGTCCACGTTCGTGCCATCGGCGTTCTTGCCCGTCACTCCGCCTTGGAGAGCCATCGTGACCGTGACCGCGGTCTGTTGCGACAGGGTGAACTTGAAAAGTCTGTTGGACTCGTCAGCAGCGGAGTAGTGAACATCGCCCACCGCGATCCGGGTCGTGCACCAGTCCGCCCGGTTGTAGGTACCGACGGGGATTGTCGTGGGAAAGAGGTCCTGCGACTGCAGGGTGGACCCGAACGAGATTCTTTGGTACTCCGGCGTGACCAACAGAGAGTTGACCGTGGCATCCGTGACGGCTCCGGAGGCAACCAGCGCGGTGAGAAAGTCCTGAATCGAGGGATAGGGATACGCCGTAGTATCGCCGCGAAGACCCACGAGCGCCCCATAGACCTGGGCCAGAGAGAGCGCCACGGATTCGTTGTCGGTGTTTGCTCTCCCCTCGACTCCGTCAGCCAGGTCCCAAAGCACCTCGGCGATGGTCAGCTCGTCCTTCTGGGTACGAGGCGCCGTGAAGTCTCGGCCCCCCTCCAAATTGATGGAGAACCAGAGAGGAGAACCGCTCGAGATGCGCGCCGAATCGACCAAAAACGGTTGAACCTCGAAGACGCCGGCCAGGAAAGAGGCCAACCCTTCAGAATACGAGGCCGAAGCGTAGATGAGCTCATCGAGCGCATGGGATCCCCCCAGTGACGCGTCCCGCGAGAACGCGTCCGCGAAGAAGTGGCCGTACTCGTGAAGGAGCACGTAGTCGTCGAACTCGTCGGTGTCGTCGTTGACAGAGTCACCCCCTTTGATGTAGATGGCAGCCCCTCCGTCTGGGCCGCCCCGAGACGTGTAGTACGATCCGTCCGTGCTGGCCGCATTCCAGTAGACAGTCAGCACAGGCGGGACCGTGCCGGACACCTGACGCGCATGGTCCGTGGCCCGGAGCACGGAGTCGAGCATGCTCAGAATCGCCGACGATCGGCTCGAGGCAGGGGTGGCGCGGATCGTGCTGATGTCGATCGATAACTGGCCGGAGCTCGGTGCCGTGAAAGGTCCTTGGGTCTCGGACTTGACGATGACGAAAGTGTAGAGACCGTCCGTGAAAGGATCCCGGACCTCGATGTTGGCGCGTGACGCCAACACCTTTGTGGACGATCGAAGCCCGAGTGTGAACGTCGACCCCGCCGGCACACTCAGGGAGAACGTCCCATCGTCATTCGTCGCCGTCATACGGGTCTGGATCTCCTTGTTGCTGGTGCCGTCGAACGCCACGACGTCAAGGGCGCGGACCGGAAGCACTGCGACCGTGGTCGTGGCCGGCGACACTGGAGTCCCGTCCGTATTGAGCTTCAAGGATAGCTTCTGGTAGGTGAACTGACCGACGACCGTGACGGTCGGCTGGGACGCCGGTTTGGGGTCGTCGTCGCGAGGAATGTAGCCTGGAGAGCAGCTCTTGAGAGAGCCTCCGATGCCAAAGACAAAAATGAGTGTCAGGATCTGTCCGAGCATGGTCGTTGGTCATGACATCGGCCACCATGTTCACCGACCGGATAGCTGTCCAAGGCCGGAGGAGAGAGCCGGGGGTTTCTTCGTCTGCTCGAGGACTCGGACAAAGATAGCTCTCCCACGATTTCTACTTGCTCCCGGGTGCTATTTGCCGTTTGGCGCTTTCGTCGGTATAATTTTGCTCGGGGCTGTGCGGGAGACCGATCAGGTGCTTCTGAGTACCTCCGGTCAAGAGAGGCGGTCGAAGTCTAACCTGATCCGTCCACATCCATATCATCCTTTCAGTGCCGTGACGGGTCGATCAGCACGGCGCCAGAGGCGAGGCTTCACCTTGGCCGAGGTGATGATCGTCGTCGTGGTGTCTATGATGATCCTGAGTTGGGCTATGCCCAACTATTTTCAGGCCGTGGAACAATCCCGCATCGACCTCGTGGGTGCCAACCTCTTGATGATCTGGACGGCCCAGCGGATGTATTTTGTCAACAATGCCACGTACGCGTCGTCCACCGCGGCTCTCGTCACTGCCGGACTCCTCGACAGCAGCTTTGAATCGGGCACGACCGCTGACGGGAAATACGAGTACACGATCGACTCGGCCTCGGCCTCAGCGTTCAAGGCCACTGCGGAGCGGAAGTCCGGTGAACGTTGGGCGGGGAATCTCTCGATCGACCAGGGTGGCAACTTGACGGGGTCCATCTCCACGGGAGAGGACCCGAACGTCATCATGCTGACCCCTTCCCTCTACGCCATCGGACTCTAGGAGCAGTGCCCGTGAAGCAGCCGCTCTCGGTGCGCGCTTTCGAACGACACCCGTGCCTTTCCACCGCGTGGCCGCTCATCCGAGACGCCCTGCTTCATCCGATGGCAACCTTCTCCAACATCGATCCGGTGGGTTCGTGCCGGCCAGCGCTCGCGTTCGGGCTTGTCACGGGTTGGATCGGTCTTGCCATCGAGCTGAGTTCGTTGCGCGCGAGCCTCATCGATTTGAGCACCCGGTTCCCGGAGGCTTTCCAGAATATCGCCAAAACGATTCCGGAACTGTTGGCAAAGATGCCATTCTCGGACTGGATCTCCCCTGTGGCGCAGGACAACGTCCGCCCGTGGCTCGCAATCTGGGTTCTGGGATTTCCGTGCGTCGTCGTGACACTCCTCGCCACATGCACCGCGATCCATGTGTGCCTACGGCTTCTGGGAGCGGGCTCTGGTGGGTATACCGCCACGGCGCGCGTCGTGGCCTACTCAGGATCGTGCGCCCTCGTGGCGTGGATACCGGTGGTCGGCGACCTTCTGGCGCTGGGGCTCGTGACGGTTCAGCAGCTCACGGGTCTGCCGGCCGTTCACAGAGCGTCGGTCGGTCGCGTGACTATGGCGATTTCCTTGCCGTTCATCCTCGCGATGGTTCTTTTGGGTGTCGTTTCGATCTGGAGTCTCACAGCGCTCAGATAGTCTTGCGTCTCGAGTCCGGACGCTGTCGGACGAAAGTCCGGTAAAGAGTCCTATTCGTCCCCGTCGGTCTCGACCTCGTCCTCGATCAAGACCGACACCGGTGCTGCCGGCACCACGGACATTGCGCTCTTCTTTGCGGCCGGGGAAACCGCCGGTCGTTTTCCCGGTCCATCCTGCGAGGTTGGCGACTTTTGGGGAGCCAGAACCGGAACGGCCGTGGTCGAAGCGGGCTTCCGGACGCTGGCGCCCACAACGCACGCCGCGGTCGCACCCGTCACAGTCCCGCCGAGATTGAGGTCGCGCGTCCTCGCCACCGGTGTCCTGGCCGCTCCCAAGTTCGCGGCTCCGCGTGCGAACGGCTTTGCCAATGCAGGGGTCGGTCGCGCCTTGCGCACCGCCGAAGACACGACCAGACCACGACTTTTTGCCGATGCTGCGGCGGCAAAGCGCACGGCCTTCTGGATCGTGGACCGAACCGAGGAGTACTGACAACCCCCATGTCCCGTCGATGCCCTGCCCGGGCCATTGTCTGAGCTGAGCCCCGCGCCACACTCGCACAGAATCGGGTTGGGACGATCAACGGTCACAAGCGACGCCAGAGGTTCGAGAGCGCGCTCGCACGCAGCGATGAGCTCGTCCTTCCACTGGTCGTCGGGCTGGGGAAACGACAGCCTCCCCACCTCACGCTCGTATCGATCCAGGATCACGAGGGTCGGGTAGTAGTGCACTGAGTACTGGCCCCGGGACACCCCCAGATCCGGCTGGTCCAATCTGATGCGCACGAGCTTCTCGAGGGGAAGCGAGATCTTCGGATCGCCCGAGAGCTGGCCAAAGAGCTCATAACCGGTCTTGAGCGTTTTGAGGTCGAAGAACAGAATGACCGGTGCCCCGCGTTCCCTTGCGATCTTCATCCCCTTTCCGTAGTCTTCGAACCAAAAAGCGGCCTCTCGATAACGGCAATGAACCGTGCGAGGCGCGATGAGCAGGAGTCCGATCAGTACGACCAACGAACCCACACGGCATGCGTCGCTCATCTTGACTCAACTCCACGGGACAGACCCGGGCGGAATCTGGAGTCATTCCCCCCAGAGCAAGCGGTTTGCGCGCTCTGGCGCTCTTGTCGCTCGCCGCCAGACACCCAGTCGCCGACCAGGCTGGCGATCATCCGGTACGAAATCCGGCCACGCGTCGTGTGCTCTACTGTGAGCTGCGGAATGTGAACCCAGGCGGTCGCGGATGAGAGGTCGGCAAGGAACTTTTGAAACTCCAACAGACCGGACGACCCCTCGCTCCGCAACTCGACCTCCCACAAAGGGATGACCCGTCCCGATGGGGCGGGAAAACCGGTCGAGCGCGCGGTCATGCTCAGAGAGCTCACCGACACGTTGTGCCGGTGCGCGCGGGCCTTGAACCAGGAGTCCGGATCGAGCGGGATCTCTCGCGACCGGCGAGCGGCATCAAAGCCCGTGCCGTTGTGGGAGACGGCAACGGCGGATCGCCTCGCTGCTTGCGCGACCCGGACCGAATCCGACATCTCGGACTCCGCCCGACCCGCGGCCCGCGCACTGTCGTGGTCTGATACCGGTCCGATGTCGGCCGATCCGGTCCAGGGCACGATCCAGCCGGTCACGCAGACAGCCAGGGCCACGGCGACCAGCCTAACCATCCTGGACGAGGACACTCTGAGTCCGGTGGAATCCAAGCCATGAGGGATCGGAGGACGGGCTCCGACTGTCCGGTTCACGTCCGGCTGCAGCTTCGCCATCGGCCTACCAGGTCGCTTCGACGGTTCGCCGTGCCTCGGGCCCTCGTGAGGCGTCGGACCATCCATCGTAGAACCTCCGAATCGTGTATCGTGTGGAGTCCGGCCTCTTGACGGAAACCGGCCCAGCGGTCGTGCGCAATCTGCCTTCCAGTTTGAGGCTTGGCCTCGCGAAGGAGCCGGCAAAAAGGTCATCGGCGCGAAACATCATGCGGGCCGGCTCGATCCCCAGGGTCGACGAGAGTTCCTCGGCCTCCGAGATCTCACGGCTCCAGTTCATGGCCTTCTGGTCGATCCAGCGCGACAGCTCGGAGAAGTCGGATTCGGATGGCGCGCCGACGGCCTCGTTCTGGCCGCTGTTTAGAACGGGACCTGCCGGACGAAACGCGTTGACCGTTGCCGGAGCGAGGAGCACGAGTCCCGACAGGACGCCGACGACCACCCATTCCAGATGGCGAGGGAGCCTGGCTCCGGATCCCTGCTGGTTTCCGCGGACCCGACACGCGACTCGAAACCACCGTGGTCTCATGAAAAGCGAAGACAAAAGTCCAGGCAAGCTGGCGTTCCCCGACATGGGGTCAAGACGCGCGATGAGAAGAGCCTCCGGGTTCGGTGGGCAAACGGCCGGAGACGAATGGTACGGCTCATGGGGCAAAATCGACGGTTGGTGGGTGGACCAGACTTTCTGGCCGCTCCTGATCTTTTGGAGGACCTCCTTCACCGTCACGAGCCTCTGACAAGTCCCCTCCCCGCCCTCGCTCGTCGCCAGTGCGTCAAGGTCGCGAGGTCGACGCCGGAACAACACGGGGAGAGGAGCCGTGAGAATGCGCAGTATCGCGGATACGGAGCGCCAGAAGAGCCGGCGAACAGAAACGTGCGACGGTTCGGCCTGGCGGGTGTACCGACTGCGCAGGGCCGCCAGATCGAGTCGCAGGAGAACCTGCTCGACCGATTCGCCACGGCCTGTCTCGCACCCGATAGTCTGAGAGCTTTTTCTGGTATTGCCCATATGACGAGCGGTCGAATCCGCACTTGGCGCTTTCGGCGCCTCAAGCGGACAGGGTACTCCTTGTTTTTCCATCGGCACGCAGGAGCCGGCGGTGTTAGGAATTCCCAGAGTGGCGAGGTCGGGCAAGTCAAAAGCTGGCGCGGGTGAGATCGGAGAAAAGACCACGGACACGGTCAACGGGTCAGTCGACAGTGAGAAGCGTGCCCAGAACCGACTCACCGCCCAAATCGTCTCGGACGCAAGCGACGAGCGTCACGAGCCGCCCCCGATGCGACCGGTCGAACCGACATCCCGCAACCGAACCTTGGCCAAGGATCGTCGTTTGCGAGAGAGACACGTCGTGAGCCAACCACTCGACTGTCGAGCGTTTGGCTCCGAGCGCAACCGGGAGCACTCCGTCGACGGCCAGGCGGTACTCCAATGGGGCAACGGCCGTCACGGACATCCGCGAAGTTCTGGGCCCCGGGAGAAAAGAAAGACGCCGGGCTTCGTTCTTGGCTCCGGAGACGTCGTACCGTACATACTCGATCGGCGGACAGCGCCGTGTCGCGATGGCGTTCCCTAGGACGATCCGAGCCGATCGATCGAGAGGCGGGCCCACGAGTTGCGGGGCCGCGGATCGTTCTTTGTGGTTCGCGGCTACGGCGTCCAGAAAGAGCTCCACATCCTCGGCCATCAACTCGACGCGATCCGTGACGAAGACGCCGACCAACCGCCCGTTCTTCGAGCCCAACAAGAGGCCGCCTTCTTCCGCGGGCCGCCCACGAGGAATCCGGAACGATCGAGTCGAGAGAGCACCCCAACAGGCGAGGATCCATGCTTTGGTCTCCCGTGCTCCCAGCTGTGTCGGGATCTCATAAACCCCCCACCGTTCGAGTGACGGTGCCCGGATCCCCTTGTCCGAAGCCTCTGCAGAGGCGGTCAGTCGTCGATGGCTCACGTCGATGGCAACAGGAGAGAGATCGCAGGCAATCCAGCGCCGACCCAAGCCTTGAGCCGCGGCTGGAGTGACGCCACCTCCACAAAAAAAATCGGCCACCAGATCACCTTCCGACGTGGCGCTTCGGATGAGGCGATCGAGCAAGGGCAAGGGCTTTTCCGTCGGATATCCCACGCGGGCACGGGCGTCCGGACGGACGATGTCGACGTCGGTCCACCAGTCCGGACAGAGCTTGAATCGGTACCATTGTCGGCGTTTGGGGTCGTACTCCTCTTCGACCCCTTTCCGACTCATACGGTGTTTGAGGTACTTGCGGATGATCTGCGGATAGAATCGGGCCTGAGGACTCTTGGAGTAGTGCAGGATCGTGTCGTGCTTTCGGGGGAAGTGCTTCCGACTGGTGCCGCCCGTCTCATAGCACCACACGATCTCTCCCGAGAAGTTGGACGCACCGAACATCCGATCCAGCTCACACTTCACGTAGTGGGACGCGTGCCAATCCAGGTGAACGAACAAGCTTCCGGTAGGCTTCAAGAGACGCTTCATTTCGAAAAGCCGCGCGTTCAGCCAAACGAGGTATCCCTCGAGTCCTTCACTCCACACGTCGGAGTACTCTCCTGAAGACCGGCCGCTCTGCGCCCTCGATCGGAAGCTCTTGCCGGTGAAAAACGGGGGATCCGCGTAGATGAGATCGATGGTGCTGTCGGAGAGCCGGCGCATCACGTGCAGGCAGTCTCCGACGATCAACCGGTCAGACTCTTCGGATCGGTCGCCACCGCCATTCCGTCCGGGCATTACCGGTTCAAGGCCAGGAGTGAACGTCTGGAAGGGGAGATCGAAGGATGGGAAGAGGTGCTCGAAGCGGGTGACAGGATCAAAGCCCAGAGGTATCGTTGAAAGGCCGTTCGAACGATTTTCTGCCGGATCCTCCGGAGACGGCGAGACCCGGCGAACCCAGCGGGTCTCTTTGACGGTCTGAGATGCACTCACCGACATCCTCTTCGTTTGGGGCGATTTTTATCGGAGCGGCTTTCATGTTACCATGAAAGCGATGGTCCACGAGGTCGCCACTCTCAGGTGCCCGGTTTGTTCGCAGGAGACCGGTCGAGGAAACACTGTCCACTGCGCCGCGTGCAACGCTCCCCACCATCGGGACTGCTTCGAATACAACGGGCGCTGCGCGATCTTCGGGTGTGGCCAAGGACGATACCTCGCGGGAGCAACCTCGATCCGGACGGCCCTCGTTTGTCTCGAGGAGTCGGGCGGCTGCCATCGGCTGTCCCTCATCGCCCACACTCGTCTGCGAGGGACTGGAAGGATCCTCACGGCCGGAGGAATCGGGGGTCTCGGACTCTTCGCGTTGCTCGCGCTCAACGGGATGCTTCCGATCTTCCTGGCAGTTCCTTTGCTGAGTTCTCTCGTCGTGGCCGGGTGCCTGAGCGGAGTGAGCCTTGGCCTGATCGTTCGACACGCCGATTCCAGCGAGTGGGTCCTCGATCCTGGACGTGGTGACGTACACCTCATCGCGCGCCTTCTGGGTGTGGTGCTGTTCCAGAGGAAGGTCTTGCTCTCGAGAATCCGATCGCTCGACCTGTTCGAGCCGGCCGGGCCAGGAGGCGGGTCCATGTGGTTGACGCTCCTCACGCGGGAAGGTGACCGACTGTGGCTTGCCAGCGGAGACGGAACGTTCGGACGGGAGTACAACGAGGCTGATCTCGTCCGAATCGGAAACCGCTGGGCCGCGGTGCTTCAGGTTCCGTTCACCCACAGCTTTCCCAAGACGACTGTCCCGGAGCTTCCGGACGACCGATAGACGCACCTGCTGGTTGTCGAGTGACCATCGTGACTCGACCAAAAGGACGAGGAGGCCAAAGATGGCAATGGACCGCAAGCTCGTGACAACAGGAAACGATGTGCCCGGTTACCGGATCGTGCAGACACTCGGCGTGGTCCGGGGCATCTCGGTGCGGAGTCGATCGGCCGTGGGCAACATGGTCGGGGCGATCCAGTCGTTCTTCGGCGGGAACATCTCGGTCTACCAGCAACTCTGCGAGCAAGCCCGGCACGAGGCGTTCGAGACGATGATCGTGCACGCGGAGCGACTGGGCGCGCATGGATTGATCGCGGTTCGGTACGATGCCAACGAGATCATGGGCGGGATTACCGAGGTCCTCGCCTATGGCACCGCCGTTCTCGTCGAAAAGGTCCACCTGTAAGGAATGGTCCACCTGTCAGGAATGAACGCCCCGAAGAGAGCCACGCATGAACAAGCCATCTTCCGGTCGCGGATCAAGAGAAAAAGCCCTCTTTCGAGCCTTGCCACCGGTCGAAAAACTGATCTCTGATCCCCGACTCGCAGACCTCGCATCACGACACGATCGAGAGCGGGTGGTCAACGCGATCCGTGAACTCTTGGCCGAGCTGCGCCGGGACATAGAGACCGGTCGACTCACCAGGCTTCCGGATGAAGACGAGCTGATCGACCGAACAAAGGCCCGCGTCCTGGCGCTTGTCCAAGCGGGTCTAAAGACGGTCATCAACGGCTCCGGGACGCTTCTGCACACGAACCTCGGCCGCGCCAGAGTCCCTCGATCGGTCGCCGAAATCGCCCGCACCGTGGCCGCGAGCCACGTCGATCTGGAGATCGATCTGGAGACGGGCCGGCGCGGCGGCCGCTACAAGACGATCAGCCGACTCCTCACGTCCCTCACCTGCGCTCAGGATTCTCTGGTGGTCAACAACAACGCGGCAGCGGTCCTGCTCACGATCAACAGCCTGGCCCAAGGACGAGAGGTCATCGTCAGCCGCGGCGAACTGGTGGAGATAGGCGGCGCCTTCCGGATCCCCGAGATCGTGCGGGCCGCGGGCTCGGTCCTCGTCGAGGTGGGCACGACGAATCGGACACGGATCTCCGACTACGAGAGGGCCATCACACCCAATACGGCCCTGCTTCTGAAGACACACACGTCCAACTATCGAATCGTCGGTTTCACGGGAAGCCCTTCGACGAAGGAGCTGGTGGCGCTCGCGACCAGAAGCAAGCTCCCCCTCTACGAGGATCTCGGATCAGGGAGTCTGATCGATCTCGGCCGGTACGGGCTCGAGCGGGAACCGACCATCCGGCAGACCATCGAAGCCGGGGTCGACCTGGTCTCGTTCTCCACGGACAAGCTGCTCGGAGGGCCTCAGGGTGGTGTCGTCTCCGGCAGAAAGCCCCTCCTCCGACGACTCAAGGCGAACCACCTGCTCCGGGCCCTGAGGGTCGACAAGGTCACGACGGCGATGCTGGAGAAGACGCTCGAAATCTACTTCTGCCCCGCATCCATCGACCGGGAGATTCCGTTCTACTGGGCCATCGCCAGAGAGGCGGAGGCGATCCGGGGCGAGGTGGAGACCTTCGTCAAAGCCCTTGGTCTCGAGAATCTCCACGCGGAGATCGTACCGTCCGACAGCCGGATCGGAGGAGGCGCCTGCCCCATCGATCGGCTGCCGACCTTCGCCCTGGCGCTCGGACATCCCCGGGTGACCGCCCAAGAGCTCGCGACGCGGCTAAGGACCGGCGGGCGGCCGGTGCTGACACGAGTCCACAGGGGTCGAGTCCACATCGATTTCCGCACGATCTTCCCGGAAGACGAAGCCCCCCTGGCCGAGGTGCTCAAGGAGCTCGATCGGAATTTGGGGTGAAGGATTCTGGACACCTCGGTTCCGGTTGTCTGGCTCTTGAGATCCATGGTATACACGATGAACGGCATTGGGAAGCCATGGGATCTGGTGGTCTCCGCGGGCTTCAAACCCGTTGTGGGGCGACGAGAGTCGTCCCGGGTGAGTTCGATTCTCACGGTTTCCCGCCACGTTCTCCGGAGGCGGACAGATGCAGAAATTCGAAGGCGCAGGGGGCACTTCTGGAGGAGTCGGTGAGTTCCTCGTGGGCTTGCTGACGGCCTGCGCAGGGGCCTACATGGTCTTGAATCAGGTTCAGATCAGCGCTCGCTTCACCTACAACATGTTCGGCTCCAGACACGACGCCTTCGGCCCTGTATTCACCGTGTTTCTGTTGGGTCTCTTTTTCCTTTTTTGGGACGGCAGGTCGAAGCTGGGTTGGGTTCTTACCTGTGGAGGTCTGACCTTGATGTTCTGGGGAGTGATCCAATCCCTCGAGGTCAGCTACCGGACCACAACGGGCATGAACACGATCATCATGTTCGGCCTTCTCTTCGCCGGCCTTGGCCTCGTGTTCAAATCGCTCCAACCCCACTGACTCTGGATTTCTTCGGACGCTTCGATTTCGAGAGGTGCGACGTGTGGCGATGCATTCAGTGCGGTCGTGAATGGCTGGACAAGGACGCTCTGGCGAACCGACGGCTCTGCACACCGGATTGCGGCGGCCCTCTTCTGGAGGACCATGCTCTGACGGCCACGGTGGTGCCGCTTCCGGAAACGATCTCGATCGGGGCGGAGTTTTTGCCTCCGACCATCATCCCTCCCACCCGTCCCGTGGATCAGGCCGATATCGGAAGCGACGCCGATGACAGACAGCCTCCGACCTGTCCGATCCTGGCGGCCGCGGCAACGAGTCCGGCGCCAGCCGCGCCCAGATCGTCCACAACGCCCCCGGCGACTCCAAAAGCCCTGGCGACCGAAACCGGGCCAACCCTGCCCCGACGTCCCCCTCCGGTGCTTCCGGAAACCATGGAATCCCCGGTGCCGCCACGTTCTTCGGCAGCAGTTCCGCCGGATCTGTCACCTGGAGAGGACGACCGGGCGATGCCCCCAACGGTCCTCGCCTCAAAACCCACGGCGAGGCCTGCGGCTGTGTGTCCCAAGAAGCCGCAGTCAGAGGTGTCTCCTCTGGCAGTCCCCTCCCCTGCCTCAATCCCCAAAGCGGCGCCAATGGCCTCGGCGATCGCTCGACCGGTCCAGACGCCGGCCCTTTCGATCGAACAGCTTCCCTATCCACTCGCCTGGGTTCAAGCACGCTTTCAGTCTGAGACCCATCCCTATCTGAAGCTTCACAGGCTTTGCGAGGCCGCCGAGGTGCTCACTCGGTTCGCGGCGGCAGTCCTCCTGGCCGACGTGATCCGACTGAATCGAGCTCTCCCGGCCGGTCTGCAGAAGAGCGTCGTATCCCATCTCCAGCGTCCGAGCCTCGGAGCCTGGGCCGAGGTGGCGCGAGAGGTGCAGATCGCCCTGTCCGGTCAGGTCGATCTGTCCTTCTCCCGGGGAGGAGCGTTCATCCCTGAGCTGGTCCGATTCGTGGGGGGAGCCCTTCTGCCCGCGCTGGGTACGGTGAACGGGGACGTTCATCAGCACCTCCTCGCCCTCAGGCGTCGCCTCGCGGAACCCGACCGTCCTTCGGATGAGGAATGCTCTCGGCTCCTCGGAGATCGAGGCCATTTAGCCCAACTAGCCGCCTTGTTCGATGGGCTCGGTTTTCTCTCGAACTACGCCCTCCTCGGTATGGGACAGGATGATCGCGCCTCCAAACTGCACGGATTGCCCGGACCTGGGGGAACGTTTCCGCCCTTTGACCTGGCCGGGACCGTCGAGGCTCCGGCCCCCGGGGCCAAAGCTCCTGCGAAAGGGTCCTCGTACTCCAGGACCCTCCTTCTCAAGCTCACCGGGCCCCGACAGTTCGCGCTCGACATCTCTCCCTGGGAGCTCTTCCACGAGATTTCTCCGAAGGGGCATGACGCCTTGAGTACGGCGTCCGCGGCTGCGGTCTACTTCGAGCCACAGCGGCCGGAATGGCTCGACTTCGCAGTCCCCCCTCCTGGCGTCGTCTACGGTCAATCGGCCTCCGAGGCCCTCATCCGCTTCACGGAGCTGTACCGGTTCGAGGACTGGGCGTTGGCTGCCGCCGTGGCCGGTGAACGGCGAGCATTCTCGTTCTCCGACCGGATCGCGGAGCTCGCGGAACCCTTTGTGGGGAGATTCCACCAGATTCGCCGAGCCGGCGAGTGGTTCAAGGAGCACAAGGACGGCGTCGTCTGGATCCAGGGTCCGATCGGCAGTGGGAAATCGGCGTTCATGGCCGCCCTGGTCAAGAGCTACTTCAACGATCCTTCCACTGCGATCAAGATCGTTCATTTCTTCTCCCGACAGGACTCCCGTTGCAGCACGGCCCGTTTTCTGCGATCAGCGCTGTTGACTCTGCGTCCGTTGGACTGTCGGCAGCTCCCGCCCATGGCCGAGGACGAGGCAGGGTTGATGCAACAGTTCAAGAAGTTGCTTGGCATCCTCTGCGACGACGAGCAGGCTCGCCCCGGCAATGCCCGGCGTCGATTCGTGTTCTTCCTCGATGGTCTCGACGAGATCACGGCCATCGATCGGGACTTTCCGGAGCTGATCTTCGCGTGCCGTTTTCCCGGGGTCACTTGGATCTGTTCGGGGCGTGGTCAACACGGGCTCGCTCGGACCTTTGGCAAGGATCGCTGCTCTTGGCTGTTCGCTGATGAGCCTGGTGGGTTCTTGCCGGCCCTGGACGAAAAGTCGGTCACCGACCTCGTCGGCCGGGAATGCCGGCGGCCGGGTGGACCATGCGCGGGAAAGACGCCGGCCGAAACAGAGCCGATCGTGAAGTCGCAGGTCCGCGAAGTGGCCGGACTGCCCCTCGCGCTGAAACTCCTCCTTGCCAGGCTTCGGGAGGGGAAGGCAGCTTCGGAGGAAGGGCCGGCCGTATTGTTGGATGGCGTGTGGACCGACGTCTTGGAGTCGTTCCACATCTCCGACATCGGAGTGGCGTTGACGCAGGTCCTGTGCCTTCTCGCGGTCGCCAAGGAACCGCTCGATCTCGAGATCATACAGTCTCTCCTGGATGACAGAGAACCGTTCTTGGGATCAGACTCCAGGTCGATTCTCGAGCAGGTCCTGGAGGAGGGCACAGCGCTCATTCGGTGGACGCCGAACACGTCGGGAGATGCCGGCCTCGATCTGGCGCACCCGTCGCTCCGTGCACACCTGCGATCGAGTCCCCGGGTGAACCGTTCGATGGCACTCGCCGTCCGGTCTTTCACCAGGCTTTTCGGAGAGCAGAAGGACCTGGAAGGGGCCGTATCCAAGCGGGACTATGCCCTTCGCCATGCGATCGAGCATCTCCTCGATGCAGACGAGCGCGAGCGGGTCGTCAAGCTCCTGATGTCGCCGACCTATCTTGCAGAGAAGGGTCGCCGGGTCGGTGTGCCCGCACTCTTGGCGGATTTCGACCAAGTCCTTGCAAGCCCGGTCGTGGAGAACCCGGAGATCCGTGGAACGGTCACCACGCTGCGTCAAGCCGTGGAGAACCGTACGCAACGGCTCAGCGAAGGGCCCGAAAGCATCGCCATGGACCTTGCAGCAGAGCTCATGTCGAGGGGGGAGAAGCCAACCCAGGTGCGAGTCCTGGCCGATCAGATGGCGCGGCATGGCACCCAATCCGCGGGGAAGCCATGCCTTCTGCGAGCCGGAATGCAGATCCCACTCGTGGCCCAAGAAGACCTCGTCGCTGTTCTGGGAAGCGGCAACTGGATCACGGCGGTCTGCCTCTCCCCGGATGGAAGGCTCGTGGCTCTGGCAACGGGCAACCAGATCGTCAAGACCTGGGATCGGGAAGCGCGACGCGAGCTGGCCCGCTTCGAAGGCCACACCGATCTCATCAACTCTCTGGCGTTTTCGGCGGATGGTCAGTGGATCGTCTCCGGGAGCGTCGATCACACGGCTCGTCTCTGGAACGCCCACACGGGCCGTGAACAGTGCGTCCTCGTCGGACATTCCGACGAGGTCACGGCCGTTGGATTCGCAGGACAAGACCAGGTCATGTCGGGAAGCTGGGACGAGACGATCCGTTTTTGGAGCACGGCTACCGGCCATGAGCTCCTGAGGTTCGCGGGGGGAACGCGGCTTGCCAACTGCCTGGCTCTGTCACCGGACGGAGGTCGTCTCGTGTCCGGGAGCTGGGAGAAGACGCTCAAGGTGTGGGACTCGTCCGGAGGACAGCAGCTCGCCACGATGACAAGCCACACCGACCGGGTGACCTCGGTGGATTACTCCCCCGACGGTAACTGGATCGTGTCCGGATCCAACGATCGAACCGTCGTGGTCTGGTCGGCAACCAGCCTTGCGCTCGTCGCCACCGTCGATGTGGGCGCCCCGGTCCTGACGTGTCGGTTCTCACCGGATGGCCACTACGTGTGGGTCGTGGATGATGGAGGTCCGACCCGGCATCCCAACTGTCATGTTTTCGAAGTCGTCGTTCCGTCGTGAGTTTTTCCGCTGTAGCGTGGGACTGTGGAAATGGACCGGATTGCTCTGGTAGATTGAGCACACCATGATGGATCTGAAGTGTCCCGTCTGTCGTTCACCCATCGCGCGGAGTGACTCTCGGGATGTTCTTGTCTGCACCGCGTGCGGGTTCGAGTTTTCTCTTTCCGAGGAAAAGCACAGGACCGAAGAGGACACGCCGACCGTCCTGGCCACCATCGTCGCGGGTGCGGGTCCTGATTTGAAGCAGATCGAGAACCAAATCCTCTCCGCGCCCAAGGATCGAGGCTCCCTGATTCCCGGGTACAAAATGATCACTTCGATCGGCAAGGGAACGGTCGGGGAGGTCTTTCGGGCCGAGCAGGTGTCGTCCGGTCGCCTTGTGGCCATTCGCCTGGTGAACAAGGCTCTCTCCGGCAAGCGTGAGCTCGTGGCCCGGTTTGAAAGGGAAGCCGACGCTCTCTCGACGATCCAGAGCCCCAACATTGCCGCCGTTATCCAACGAGGAACGGCCAAGGACGGACGCTACTTCGTGGTTGGCGAGCTGGCTGAGGGGGAGACTCTGCGCCAGGCCATGACCAAAGGTCATTTTGGCCAAGAGCAGCGAGAGGCCATCGTGGTGGCCGTTGCCGAGGCTCTTGCTGCCGCCCATTCCGTGGGGGTCATTCACCGCGACCTCAAGCCCGAAAACGTCGTGGTGAACGAGCTGCCGGACCACATCGAGGTGAAAGTCCTCGACTTCGGGCTGGCCGGTGCTTTCAAACAGAACATCGAGCAGGTGAATCTGACTCAGGAAGGCATGATGGTCGGCTCGCCGTTCTACATGAGCCCCGAAATGCGGGTGGACCCCGGAAAGGCGGACGCGCGGACCGACATCTTCTCTCTGGGGGTCTTGCTCTACGAACTGATCACAGGGGACATCCCCCTCGGAATCTACAGGCCGCCGAGCGAAAGAAACCCCGCGGCCAACCCGGCTTTAGATCCCGTGCTTCAGAGGATGCTCGAGGCCGATGTTGAGAGTCGGTATCAGAAGATGTCCGAGGCTTTCGATGAACTCAAGAGGGCGCTGGGGGTCACATCGATCCCGCCGCAGCTCACGCCTCGAGCTGTCTCGGAGCTTCCGGCACCCATACTGTCCACGCGTCCGACCACCACGGAACGCCGGCAGTGGGTCATCGAGGGCAAGGCCGCGCCGGGACACAAGGTTATCCTCTCGGTGAACGACGCCGAGCAGACGATCCTGGTTCCGGACAGCGGTCAGTTCTCGGCCGAGGTGGAGCTCTACGAGGGGCAGAACCTCATCGTCGCGCGGGCGGAGTGTCGAGGGGAGAGATCGGCTCCTACGGAACCGGTGGAGATTCTGTCCATTCCGCGTCCCCCGGATCTGACGAACGTGCCGGCCCAGACGTCCGAGCCGCGGATCACGATCGGTGGTCGTGCCTCTCCGGGTCTGATCGTTCAGGTACAGGTGCTCCAGCGTGAGTACAAAGCGTTGGCCGATTCGTACGGCCAGTTTTCTGTCGATGTCGAGCTAGACGAGGGACCCAACATCGTCTTCGCCTGGACCAACGTCGAAGGCCTGCGCTCCAAGACCCCGGTGACCGCGCAGGTGCTACGGACTCTGGCCCTGCCCGCGGTCTCGCCGCTTCCGGCAACGGTGCGGCTGCCGATATTGACCATCGAGGGCACCAGCGCGCCGGACGTTGAGGTCAACGTCGGGGTCAACGGGCGGACCGTCACGGTCGCCCCGGACCAGAGTGGCGCGTTCAGAGTCCCGGTCCGACTGAAGCTCGGGAACAACCTGCTCACGTTGTGGACCAGCAAAGCCGGTTGCCAGAGCGCGGAGCTGGGGCCATTCCAGGTCCGGCGACAACTTGGTCTGTCGGCCGTGTTGATCGCCATCGTCGCGGTGGTGGTAGGGCTGGCTGCGTTTGGCCTCAACCGGAGAGGCGGCAATCACACGGATCCGTCCGGCACGCCAGCGAGTGGGTCCGTGACGGCCCCGGTACCGACACCGACGGGAACTCCGACCGAGACGCCCACGCCACCGCCGCCTTCCCCTCCTGCCACGCCCGTAGTGGAAACACCGTCCATCCCCCTATCTCCGACGCCGACCCCGATACCGTCGCCCAGCGAGGAGCCCGCGAGACCGACCGATGTTCCTGCGTCACCGACCCCCATCCCCACACCAGCCGTGGATGAGCCGTCACCCTCACCGGCATCCACAGCGTCCGCTTCCCCGTCCGGATCCGGGCCATCCATGTTCTGGCAGAAGGTCAAGGTTCCACGGGGCGGAGCGAGCTTCGTTTTCCTCCCGAAGGGTGAGTCGATCGAGATCCGGGCCGAGGGCGCCGCGGAGTTCAGTATCTTCGTGACTCCAGCGCAGGGGCGTGAGGCCTACCAGAAGTGGTTCGACGAGGGCAGCGCGGCGCTTCCGATCCTCAAGCAGTCGCTCAAGGCCAAGAAGCACTCTCTGACCTTCCACCGGAATGTCGCCACCGACGTCCATCTCCTCATCCTCGACAATGGTGACTATCCAGTGGGTCGGCTCCCGGACGACGAGCTCTGGGTAACCTACACGACGACCCCTCACTGAAGAACCAGCCCAGCCGACAAGTCCACGGAAGCGGTCCGCACAGGCCCTCTGCCTATCAACGGGCAGAGGCGCTGGTATGACATCGGCTCGCCCCCGCAGTCGGTTCGGCTTTTAGACTCAATACCCCTTTTAAGGTATCAGCAACGACCAAGCCGGGTGGCTTCCAGGGAGCGAAGCGACCGGTCGAGACGAGCTCTGGGGGTCCCCCACCACCCTTGGCACCATGATGCCAGGTGGGGGGCGCGGCTCGAGGACGGGGGCTGGGGCAGAGCCCCAGTTCCGAGGGAACCCGCAAGGAAAGGACGATGAACGCCGTTA
>Ga0074195_1000930_pt1 | contig 47513 bp, 42 predicted proteins | sample EPASupsiteHSE623_FD_64525 | JGI IMG/M metagenome (GOLD analysis project Ga0074195, IMG submission 64525) | Bioremediated contaminated groundwater from EPA Superfund site, New Mexico - Sample HSE6-23 | ecosystem: Environmental > Aquatic > Deep subsurface > Groundwater > Contaminated ...
GGTTTGTGTGGTAAGATGGAGGGCAGGGGGGTTGTTGTTGTGGCTGCCGATTTCGTCGATCACACTCCCCCCAACCGAGGTTCCCAGAGTGGCGGAATAGAAGGCAACCGAGGAGGTATCCAGCAGCAGAAAGGGTTCCCAATAACTGACAATGAGGCCAATCACGATACGCCAACGCTTTCGGCAGAAGCATATCCCCTCGATGGTGAAATCAATCTCTGACCAGTGAATGTCGGTGATCGGATTGAACGGTACACCGCCTTTGCCATGGACCGGGAGCGGCACCAGGAAAATGAGGCAGGCCACCAGCATCCTCTTAAGGTTTCGCTGCAAGATACACCTCCCGAACCGTCAGCTTGTTGTCCTGCTCGACCACCACCGATGGCGCGGCCTTGAGTTGGAGCCGGGCGGCAATGTCATGGGTCAGGTAGTAGACCGGACGTTTCAGCTCTTGTTTCACTTCAGCCGCATAACCACCGGAGAGCAGCAGGATGGCCCGGTGATTCTGGAAATAAGGCGATCCTTTGAACCATTCGACCTGTTGTGGATCACTGCCGTCGATGACCACCATCCCGCCGCGCAACCCGGCATACTGCAAGGGGTTGAAGGTGAAGCCCTGGGGATAGAGCAGGTTGCCCTGGCTATCCTTGATGTCATGATCGAGGGTATGGGTGAGGTCGACAGTGAACACCCGGTCACTCGCTGTTCGGGGTAGCGGATGCAGGTTGGCCGGTTGATAGCGGTTGTGGGTGTTGAACAGGGCATCGATGTCGATACCGGTCGCCTTCTGCTTGAACTCTTCACGGATATCCTGCTCGACGATGGGATAGGTCCGTCCCACGGGTTCCAACCGGGTATGCGCGGCCCAAACCTGTGTTGCACAGGTGATGATCCACAGGGCAGAAAGAAGTTTAGATTCCATCCTGCTCCCTCCTGGCAACCATCTCCAGGATGGCTTGGTGGTAGCTGAGGCCGTTTTTAACCATGGCCTCGATGGCAGCAATCTCGGCGGGCTTGGAGGTGTAAATGAAGTAGTCGTAATCGTTGACCACCAACCGGGCCACGCCGAGACCAAAGGGGGTATCGAAAAAGATCTCCGAGTATTTGGGCGGGTTGGATTTGACGCTTTTCAGCAACTGGAGGACAAAGTCGTCGTACTCAATCAGCCCCTGCTTGCGGGCCTGATCAAAGTCCGAGGATTCGAGATGGATCTTGAAGGCCGAGTTGCCGTTGATCACCCGGCCGACCTCTCCGAAGCTGTCGAGATCGAGGATCGACTGGGTGATGATCATGAAGCTGCCGTTGTACTTCCTGGCCCGGCGGTACCCCTCGTTGATCACCGGCCCCAACATGGCGGCCTTGCCCAAGAATTGCCAGGCCTCGTCAAAGATGATCAGCCGGGAACGGGACCGGTCGGAAAGGTAGAGATCCTGGGTGACCGCATTGAGCACCAACAGGGTGACCACGCGGTAGAGATCGGGCTGGATCTTGAGATTTTCCAACTCCAGGACCACAAAGGCATCGCGGTGGATGTCGAAGGTGGAGGGACCGGTGAAAAACTTGCCGTGGAAACCGTGGCTGGTAAACTCGCGGATGTTGAAGGCCAGCTTTCGTGCCACCTCGACCAGGGCCGGATTGTCGCTCATGGAGTCGAAATCAGCCGCCGGCACCTCGGGGAAGGTGGCCAGAAACGCATAGACCGTATCGGTATCAGCCTCTTGTCCCTGCTGCTGCCAGGCCCAACGGACCGCATTGCGGATCATGTTCAGCTCGGTATCGTCGCATTTGTCGGTATCGGAGTTGGAGTAGGCCATCTGGGCAAAGACGGCGGTCACCGATTTGAGTTCCTCCTCCGGTTCCTGGATGGAGGTGAAGGGGTTGAGGCAGACCGTGGTGCCCGGCTGGAAGTCGAGATAGCGGGCGCCGAGCATGTTGGCGATTTTCTTGTACGAGCCGCCGATGTCGATGATCCGCACCAGAGAGCCGCAGGCGTAGTAGTTGAAGGCCAGGAAGTTGACCAGGAAGGACTTGCCCGAGCCGGTGGTGGCGCAGCAGACGGTGTTGTGGTTGGGCGCCCCCTTGGCAAAGAAGTCCAGGCTGACCAGTTGGCCCTTGCGGCCGGTAAAAATCAGCTTCGGCACCCCGCCGGTGCCGGCAAAGTCGCCCTGGACCGGGAGCAATGGCGTCACCGAAGGCACCGGGGCGATGAAATCCCGCTCCAGGTTATCGACGTTCCTGCCGGTGGTGTAGAGGCAAAACGGCAATGCTGAGATGAAGAGGATCTTCAGGATAAAGGTGTCTTGCTGCATGACATAGCCGTTATCCTCCCAAATCCTTCTGGCCCGGGTGCAGGACTCGCGTGCCCCTTCCAGATCCCGGTCCCAGACCAAGAGGATGGGGATAATACGGACGAACTTGACTCCGTGCTCCAGGGCGTCGGTGGCCTCCAGATGTTCCTCCTGCTTTCTCCGCAACAGGGGCGAGAGGGAGCCGACCGCCTGCTGGTTGAGCAGCAGGTTGCACTTGGCGTGGATCCTCGTCTCCAATCCCTGTTCAAAGAGGATGTTGAGGGTGTAGAGGAAACCGGTCTTGATCTGGTCCATATCCGAGACCAGGCCCCAGATACCGCCAAAGAGCGTATTGGTCTGCAAGGGGTCGACCTCGGTGGGGATAATTTTGGGGGTGGTGCAGCAGAAAAAGTTATCCCCCACCCGGAGATGGTCGCCTGCTTCCCGCACCACGGTATCTGCGTTCAGGATCTGTTTTCGAAGAGGAATGGTATCGTTGTAGCTGGTGAAGTTGTGCTCCGGGTATTCAGCCGGATAATGGTTGAACAACCGCCGCGCCCATTCGAGCAGATCACCCGGCTGCATGGTGCGCGGAGACAACAGCGCCGCCTTGAGGGTTTCGGAGATCTGCCGCTTGATGTCTTGCAGGGGTTTTGCTCTCTCCCGGTCGATAAAGTCCTCGGGATTCGGCACCTCAGGCATATCTCCGGGCAGTTTGACCGCGACAAACAACCGAAAATTGCGCACCGGGATGTTGGAGCAGGCGGCCAGGCCTCGCCTTCCCTGTTCCATGAAATCGATAATCTGATCTGTACTGGTGCGAACGATGATGTCCGGCACCGTTCTGCTCTCGCGGTAGCTGGAGAGGATCGGGGCGATATGGGAGTCGGCATGAAGGATCAGTTGGAGCACACTCCCCTTGGGCAGGCCGGCTCGAAACAACCCCTCCAGTGAGGTCAGGGCCTTGGGGCCGGCAAAGGTCAGCGGGGTGCATTCCCAGAGCATGCCCAAACTGCAATCCTGGTTGAGGTAGATATCGAGGTTGTAGTCGTAAGCCAGATAGTTCAGATAGGCCGAGAACGGATGCCGGCTGGTCATCCGCTCAAGATCCGCCTGCTTGAGGTGTGCGCCAGGGCCAAGGCCAATTTTTTCCAGCAGGGAGATCATGGCTTCTTCTCACTGACCTCGGTCAATACCCACTGGGAGGGTTCAATCTCCAGGTAGGCGTACCGGGTCATGAACAGTTCGTTGTTTTCCCCTTTGTAGGGCAACAGCAGTACCCGCAGGATTTTGGGCGGATTGAGCACCGGGGTTTCAGGTGCTTCCAGCAGATCGGTGAGCGCTTTGTAGCGGCTGTTTTGGGCTTCGATCTGGGAGGTGTTTGATGCTGCCTCGCTCAATTGACCATCAGGAATCCGGGCTTCCCTGTAGGCGGTCGGCGTATCCAGGCACTTGCCCTCACTGTCCTTGGCCTTGCAGCGGAAGTTTTCCTCATAGGGATTCACCGCATTCTTGACCCCGGCACAGCCGGAGACGCAGAGGAGAATCAAAATACTGGCGAGCAGTTGCTTCATAACGTCCTCACTGTTGCGCGAACTCATTGTTCTTGATGTCCCTGATCTCCAACTCCTTGCCCTCGGAGACGATGACCGTGATCTTCTTGGCTGCACCGACCTCGATCACCGGGGTGGTCTGCTTGACCAGGTCGAGGTAGAAGTCGCTCATGGTCTGCGCCCCCTGGGACAGTCCGGTGCCCAGAGCAGACTTGCCGACCTGGGAGCCGTCGATGGTGGAGGTAGAACCCAGTGGCGAGGTTGAGGTGGTGGTGGCCGAGGCCTTGAGGGCATCGCCGGCCCCCTCAAACAGACCGGCGACAATAGCCCGGACCGTGGCCGCGCCCATGCGCGAGACCACACGGCCGGAAAGCCCGACCTTGGAATCCGCATCAGTGACAAAGCCCTTGACCTGGGCATCGATCACCGCCTTACCCTCGTTGCTCAGGCAGGAGAGCGAGACCAGCCGCACATCGGCCCGCTCCTTGTCGAGCCGGCCCACCGCCTCGGCAACCACAAAGCAGCCGGAGAGTTCAGCCTTGATGTCATTGGGCAGAACCGCCGGTGTTTTGATGCGCAGTAGCAGCGGTTCCGGGCTGTTCTTGCTGGTACCCGAGGTGGCCGCGTCAAAGCCGGTCAGCAGATTGGCCTCCATGAATGAGGGCGGCAGGTACACGGTCCGCCCCTTCTTCTTGGCCTCACCCTTGGGCAGGCTATCGTTCTTGACCACCGTGATCTTGCCGATACGCTTTTTGTCCTTCTGGTTGCCGACAGGTGCGATATGCGAATTCTCCTCACCTCCGGCAACTGGTTGCTGAAGGGGTGGCGGAAAGGCAGCCTTGCCGCGTTCGATCTCGCCGGCTTCGGGTATCTTGGGCAGCTCTTTTTCCCTGGCAGGTTTCTGACTGCTCCTTTCAGTGGCTTCCAGGTCTTTCCGGCCCCGATCCAGATCCCGCTGCATGGTGGAGACATGCCCTTCAAGCTCTTCCAGCTTGCGGCGATACTCGCGGACAATGGTCTTCTCCATCAGATCCGGCTCTAGCCGGGTATTCTGGCCACGTTCGCCACTCTGCCCTGGTTGATGGGTCGATCGGGAACTGTAGCCAGTCACCACGATCACCAGGAGGACAGCCCCTATCAGCGACCAGATGACGATCTTCTTCCGTGCCGGTGTGAGTCGGTCGAACCGTTCCTTGATCTTCATCGCTCAGCTCCGGCATCCAGGGTAGTCATGGCTCTAGCGGGCAGATCCTTGCGCTCCACCACAACGACCCGGGTTGACTGCTTGGGTTTGAGGTTGTGCTGTTCAATGGCCACCGCCAGAATCGGATTGCCGACTGCGGCAGTGAGGAAGGTCTTCTCGGCCAGTTCCAGATCCGTGGCCAGCCGCGAGGTTACCTTGAAGGTTTTGAGCCGCAGGCCGACACCTTCGATCTCGACCACCTGTTGCCGCACCAGATCGAAATCCGGGCAGAGGTGCACCGGTTGTTTCTTGTCGATCACCTGATAGCTGGAGGGAAACACCCCGTCGTAGGCCTCCTTGATGAGCTGCAGAGCCTGCTTCTCCAGCGGCATGTTCTTGTAGCGGGCAATGTTCTTTTCCACGGTCTCGCTCTTGGGCAGAGCAAGCCGGACCGTGACCGCGTTGATTTCAGTAGGGGCACCGATGATGGTGTAGACCGAACCATTGCAGACCGCATAAATCTCGCTGGGTTCTTTGCTGTATTTGAGCTTGCCGCCCACCTCCTCGGCAGTGAACTTGATGAAGGCATTGTTGCCGGAGAAGTGACCGGTCAGCCCCTTCTCTTCAGAGAAGATCAGATCGCTCATCTGCCCGGGGCAGACAATCCGGTTGATCTCCTTAGCCGAGAGTTCCACCATGGTGGGGACCTCGGCGGGAACACCCTCGCCGGCCACAGCATGGCTGGTGCTTAGCAACAAGCAGCCGATGGAAAGGCACAGTCTCTTCATTTGTCACTCCTCTCTTCTCCGGATTTTTCCTTCTCCTTGAAGGCCAGCAGGGAGAACCGGCCGTCCCTAATTTGGAAGTCGAGGAAATAGGTCCGGGTCGTATTTTCCAGCCGGGTGTTGCCGGTGTACTGTTTCAGATCGCCAAACACCTCGATGCGGTTGTCCTTCATGCTCAGGGTCTGCGGATAGAAGACCGAACTAACCTGGGACTCCTCGATGCGTCCTGCCAGCGAGTACCAGAGCGTGGAGGCCTCGGGGTAAGATTCGGGTGCGTAGTAGACCAGCAGTTCGTTGAATTGCTTGCGGGCCGTACTCGGTGAGTAGGTGGTGGCCAGAGAGATGATCCGCCGGCCGATGTCCTGAATGTAAGCCTCGGTTGGCTTACCCTGAACAAACTCCACGGTGCCGGTCATCTGCGGCGGAATAAGGATCACCTTCTGGTAACGCACTGCCCGGTAGGCCATGAAGGAGGTGAACATCAGGCAGACCGAAAGCACGATCACCACAAACTGGAGCAACCGGTTGTGGGCAAAGAGGTTGCTGCTCTGTTGCACATAGGTGTTGAGTTTCACTCGTGGAACTCCTGTTCAAAGTAACCGGGATAGTTTTTCATTTGCAGCAAGGCGCAGGCATAGAGCAAGTGCTTGAGAAAGCCCCGTGGTTTGCTCCGCTTGGTCCGGATGTAACCGTACTGGACGCCAACAAAGACAAGCCAGGCCAGGCCGCCGTAGATCAATGCCACTGTGAGGGTGAACAGAAAAATGGCCAGCTCATCGACCTCAAACCACAACACCTGGAAGGGTCGGGACAGATACTGGGGAAATTTTCGGGATGAGCCGGCCATGTTCCCCTCAACAGATCAAGGCGCCGATGGTTTCGACCACGGTGTTGGCCCGGAGCAGGAAGGCTCCGCCCAACACAACCCCGGCCGCCGGCAGGATCATCTGCCGGATGGCCAGGATCGCGGCCACGCACATGCAGGCCACCCCGCCGGTGAAGCCCACCGGGCCAAGCAGGATCTGGTTGACCCCGATGTCGTACAGGTCATAGGCAAAGGAGCCTGCTGCCGGTACTGTCATTGCCAAAGAGTTGCCCGCCTTCATCAGGGAGAGCATCACAGCGGCCATCCAGGTTGCCATGTTCAAATGTTTGCGAAAGCGTTGCAGTCGGTTCATCTCGGTCTCCTCTAAAGAGTGTTTGAAATATCTGCCGTTCTGGCAGGTTATGGTTGGGAAAGGACGAGTTCGACTCGCCGGTTGTTGGCCAATTCAGTTCCAGGTAGCGGGTAATATGAGCCCTTTCCTTCCTGCCTTGAGACGGTGTAGCCATGGGCGCGAAGCACAGTTGCCACCTGTTCTGCCCGCTCTCGGGAGAGGATGCGGTTGCTGTCTTCTATCCCCAGCGAACAGGTGTGACCGGTGACGATCAACCCGGTCTCCGGTTTGATGGCGCATTGGGTCAGGGCTGCCAGTAGCGAGTCTTGCACGGTCTGTGACAACTCAGCGCTGCCCAGTTGGAAATGCACAACCGGAAGCTCACAACCATCGTTGGCCCTTGCAGTCCTTTCCTCGCAGGCAGGTTGGCGGTGGTTGGGTGTGCCGGTGAGGACAAAAGTCTCCCTGTCAGTCAAGCGTACAGTCTCGCTCAATAGGGAAAAGTGTTCCTGGCGAATCTCTCTGGCCATGAGCGGAGAGACACTCAGGAGCAGGACGGTTATCAGGACGGCTATCAGGTGGGCGTTCATTATTTTCTCGTGCTCTCTTTTCCGGGCCGTTGAGGTCGGTTTTGTCATCATCAAGAAACGTTGTTTCTTACTTCTTAGTTGGCGCGATGTAAGAAATCTCCCTGGCCTTTTTTCTCATATCTCGGTACCGGGCAACCTGGGCTTTGGAGCGAATATTGCGGATCCGGCTGATCTGTTTTTTGGTCAGCTCAAAACGGAAGGTCGTCTGGATTTCTTCAATGACCTGCTGCAGAGAAAGACGGCTTCCCGGCTCCTGGTTAAAGTACCGGGAGTAGGCGTAGCGCTCCCATTTGCTGCTCAAGGCCACGGTTCGGATGAACTTCTCCCTGGCGAGCCGGGACATCCGGGAGATCTGCGGACGAAGCACATTCCTGTCCCCCCAGACCTGCTCCAATACACGCAGGCCGATCTGGTTCTCCTGGGTAAGGGGATCCTGGATGATCTCCTTACGCTTCAGGAGCAGAAGGATTTTCCGGGGAAGAGGTGACTTGCGGGAAAACTCGGTGATGGTCGGTAGTTTGGGCTGCATTTTTCGTTGTTGTTGAATGATGTGATCAGTGGCTTGCCGAAGGACTCGACAGACCTGCCGCTGGCTGAGGTTGAAGTGGTACGCCGTCTCCTCGGTGGAGACCGGAAATGGTTGCTGGAGGATCCATTGGCAAATCTGCCGGTCCCGATCCTCGACCCGTTGCATGGCCGCCATGATCTCCTCGGGTTGCGGTTCAGGAAGGTATTCCTCCTCTTCCCGAGAAGCAGTGTAGACCAGGTACTCGTAGGAAAAATGTGCTCGTCGGAGACCAATGGCCATCTTCAGGCACTGCGTTCTGAAGATGGTCCGAAAATAGGTAATCAACTGTTGAGGGTCTTGGTTTTGAACCTCCATCAGTGCCTTGAAAGCGGCTATGATGGCCTCCTGGAACAGATCGTCGTCATCTCCTGCCATGTAGGGAACAAAGGGGGCAGCCTCCCAACGGACCACATGGGTATGGGCTTGGACCCATTGCGTGGCGGCAAGCCAGGTGAGCTGGCTGGAGGTGATGTGGATGGCGCTCGGTGCTGTCATGGTGGTTGTGGAGTTGGTCCGCCCTTCTTTTAAGATTAAAAAAAGATTAAAAAAGATTAGGCATTTTGCGCGACCGTCGCGAAGGCCTGTTTTTGTGGGCGTTGCCGAGGATTCGCGCAATCGATTTTACGACCGCTATGCCCACCCCCTTACGACCGCTATGCCCACCCCTCTGCGACCGCTATGCCCACCCTTACGACCGCTATGCCCCCCCTTTACGACCGCTATGCCCACCCCTTGCGACCGCTATGCCCACCCCTTACGACCGCTATGCCCACCCCCTGAATCAAGATTGTGGTACTTTGAGGTCGGTTTTTTGGACATGGACCTTGTCTTCCTGATCAATACTCCAGGAGGCAAGGATCTCGGCTTTAATCAGTTCGTCGAGGGCTAAGCGGAGTTTGCTGCGGTAATCGGACAACCTGCCGCAGTCTGAGCCGCAGAGTTGCTGGAGGGTGCTCACCTTCATCGGGAAGGGCAACCTGTGGCTCGCATAGAAGCCATGGAGCCACTTGGCCAGGTCCGTTCTCAAGGCGAGCCGTTGCTGCCATTGCAACTGGGTCCATCCTGCATCGAACAAGGTGGCCAGTTTGGCGTTGAACTTGAGGAAATAGGTCTGGTCTTCTTCGGTGTAGTAAAATTCGTCCAACAGCGAGCCGGTATAGGTGAAGGCTTCCGGGCCAAAATGGTTGTGCACCTCAAGGCGGATCTCCACCGCTGAGGCGGTCAATCGCCGCAGCGAGTCCTTGAGCCATTCGCGGCCTGACTTGCCGTGGCTGCGGCCTATGCCCTTGAGAAATCCCTTGGCCGTGAATTGGACGTACTGCCCGGTCGACTGATGAGAAGCGAGATGGAGGGAGTGGGCCAACACATCAAAATCGCCTTGGTCCAGTCGCCAACCGGTGTAGTGGATGTTCAGGCCATTGACTGCGGCGATGGCCTCCCTTTTAACGGCTTTCCGCCGCCCTCTCTGGATGACCCCGAATAAGGCGGACCGCAGGCAGAGGTTGGGAATGCCCCGCTTTTGATCCGGCCAGGTCGGAATCGGCTGATTCGTATTCAGGCCCTGAATCTTTTCTTGCAGCTCAGGGGAGAGCCGTCTCAGAAAGTTGCATTTCTCGGTTTCCTGCTCCACAGTGACCTACCAGATCCGTATGTTCTTTGATTTTCTGCGGCGGCCGGGCTGCTTCGGTTGCTCATCCTTGGCCTCGCCCAGAAACCGGTCCAGGTCGGCCTTGCGAAAGAGGATCTTGCCCTTCTGCTGACCCGATGGCCTGGCAAAAGGGATCAAATGCTGTTCGACCGCCAGTCTTCTGAAATGATCCGGGGAGTAGCCGGTATATCCGGCGGCCTCTTTCAGGCTCATGGTCTTCCCAATCGTTGCCTCTTTGTTGGCAAGCAGATCGAGAATCCGATTTTGCTTCTCTTCAATGGCGGCAAGCCTGGCTTCAATATCCATGCTGCCCTCCCTGTCGGATCATGAATCGTTCGAGTGCCGCCCGCATTTCCGAAGGACTTCCCCATACCCAGATCACCTTGCTGATACCGGTGACCATTTCGAGGCGAACCGCCACCGCTTTCGGACAGGGCCGTTTGCCGTGGAGGATTTGACTGAGGAAGTCGGGCGAGATTTCCGCCTCCAGGGCGATCTGCTTTTGGGTGATCCGCTCGTTCGTTGCACTCATAGTCAACTATTTGGATGAAAAAATGGGTGCCGTCAAGAAAAAACTGTCGATAATATACTGTTTTTATTCAAGAAAATGAGCAATTGCTCAATAAATGAGCAGGTGCTCATTTAGTTCACCGTGTTTCCGCACCATCATCGCCCCCGTCGAGACCGCGACAGGGTTGGTTGCAGGTGTGAAAAAAATCTCCCTATGAGGAGCAGCGGAGAGGGGTTCGAGCCTGGTCGCTATCCTTGGCGAGATCGTAGGCCAATGCGGCGAACTTGCCAATGGTGTCGTCTTTTGCAGGATCGTAACTGTGCGGAATAGGGATAATTGTGGCCTGGATCGCGTCCATTTTGACATTTTTACCGGGAACAGAAATGGGTATGCATTTCCCTGGAACAACGAAGAAATATGCGGTTGACTCGTCCATCTTTACAGCGGGCGGATCAGGTGGTGGTGGCGAGCTTTTTTTCATTTTCCGGTGTTCTCGCCAGTAATGGGGATGTTGATCCCGCCATCGTTTCTGACAATCGTTCTGGTTTTCGCGGTAATGTGGATCAGAGGTTCTTTTTTTTCGCTGCCATGCTCTTTTTCTGGCCCGTTGACAGTCAGCACGGTTGCAGTATTTTTGGTTGGGGTTCCTTAGATCGACTGGGCGGGTTCCTCGACAAGCCTTGCAGCAGAAGGTTTTCATGGCAACGGTTTCCTTAAACGCGATTGCGCTATGGGTTCAAAAAAACGAGCAAAATGAAGCTCGCGCCATGAGAATTCAACCAAATGCCAATACCGATGATTTTGCAACCCCCTCACACTTTCGACCTAGATGCATTCTTGGCTTTTAATTCTTGAGCAAATGCTCTATCGTTTGCGACGTGAATAACCCAATTGCAGAGCAGTTCCGGGCCGCCTTGAATTTCTTGCTCCAACAGGAGGGAAGAGGCGCACAGGTGCGTCTTGCCCTGGCCCAGAACATAGATCGAGGCTATCTCAATGCGGTGATCAAGGGGAGGAAGCCAGCGGCCGAAGATATCCGGCTTAAAATTTCGGATCACTTTGGTATGCTGTATGAGGAAATGTTGGCCTTTGGCCGCCGAGTTCAGGCTGGATTGGTCAAGACGGAAGAAGGGAAGGGCGCCGAAGGGAGCGATGTCGAAGTTGAGAGCAATTCTGGAAACGGTATCTCAAGCAAGATTGAACAAGTCCGAGAGATACTCGAATCAGGAACAGGTTATGATCAGGTACTCTCCAACTTGATTGATACTGTTCATCAAGCGATTATGGTCGGCAGGAAGAGCAGGAAGATCGAGAACCGATTGGGGGAGATAGAGCGGCGGCTGGAGCTGGTGGAAAAAGAATATGCTTCCGTGAGGAAGGTTGCTCAGAGACCAAAAAAGAAAATTTTAAAGAGAGACGGTTAATCTCAAAAGCATGCGTGTTGATAAAATCTAATTTTGCGGTTGACCAAGCAGGCCAATTTTATCTATTGCGGCAAGCTTGTGATCATGGAGGAGGTGGGTATAACGCTGTACCATTTGCAAGGTTCTGTGGCCTAAAATGTCGGCAAGAGTGCGGATATCAACGCCGGACATAATTAAATGACTAGCTGCTGTATGGCGGAGGTCATGCATATGTATATCTAGTAATCCTGCCCTTTTTTTTGCAGCATTAAAGGATTCTCTGAATTTTAAACCTGGTCTTGCTTTTGACCGTTCATTATTTAGTTGGTCATCATTAAGAAAAACTAATTCCTCCTTCTTTCCATTACTAAATTCCTTAAGCTTATGGAGTTCAAGTGTAAGTTCTTTAGTCAATGGGACCCATCTTGGATCATTATTTTTTGTTGTCGGTAAAAATATAACCCTTTTATCTAGATCGATCTGAGTCCAGCGTAAACCTGCCGCTTCCGACGATCTCATTCCTGTATGTAATAATGTGAGGATGTAGTAATAAAATTTATAATTTCTTGATTTTCGACATGATTCAAGCAGCTTGGATGCTTCGCTGTCAGTGAGGAAACGGGTTCGGCCTCTCGGTGGAGCTGGCCGTTCAATGTCGGTGACCGGATTCTCAACCGGTAGCCCCCATTCCTTTTTCGCCTTGCTGAACAAATGAGAGAGAAGTGATAGTTCGTGGCGTACAGGATATGCAGTCACTTCTTGAAGTCGTGCGTCCCGATATTTAGCAACGATTTGAGGTGAAATCGAGCCAAGCGGTGTTTCAGCACCTATTCGTTCCAATAAGCGCTGTGAGGCGCTTTTTTCAAGCATCTGAGTGTTGACTGCCTTTTTCTCCGATATAGTAGATAGATACTTTGTCAGGGCTTGGTTGAGGGTGATGCCCATCGCCCTTCTGGGGCTATTGTACCGTTGATCCTTCATGTCCTGTTCGGTGGCAGACGCCCAAGCGAGAGCTTCTCCCTTGGTGTCGAAGGTTCTGGTAACGGTATCAAACCCCTTTCGGCGAATAGTAGCCTGGTAGCTTACACCCCGCTTTGTTTTGCGCTTCACTATCCTTGCCAATTTATCCGCTCCATTTTTGCTCCACTTTTAAAGCAAAAGATAGCATGAAATAGCAAAGAATGGCAAGGCGAGAAAGGGTGCTGCAGGAGGAGGAAAAGGGCAAAAAAAAGGCTTTATCCCTGTAATTACGGGATAAAGCCTTGATTTTTTAATGGTGCCGAAGAGAAGACTCGAACTTCCACTGGGGAACCCCAACTAGACCCTGAACCTAGCGCGTCTACCAATTCCGCCACTTCGGCACTGCGGCAGCCAATATGCTCGCCGCACGGTTTTTTGTCAAGCACTTCTTTGGTGAGGTCGGAGAATTGCTTTCCTCGGCGTGCGAGCGTATCGGGGAAAAAACATTGGTTTGCAGGTAAGACGAGATGCCGATGATGGAGTATGCACCGTAAACGACACGACAAAAAGGGCTGATGAGCACACGTTCTTTTGCGTTCATGGGCATCCGAGGCTGTCCTCGTGCGAGCTAGGGCATGAACTGTTTGCTTGTTTTTTCGTTTTGAGGTACATATCGCCTTCTCCATGGTCGCGAGGATCTCCTTGTCTACCGGGAATTCACTTTTTTGTTTTGCTTTGTGCCCGCCGGTAACCGGCGGCGGCTTCCATGGAAATTTATACCAATCTCAGCGAGATACAAACCCCATTCCCGAGGGCGCATGTCACTATCGGCAACTTCGACGGTGTCCATTTGGGCCACCAGAGGCTGTTCGACCAGGTGGTGTCCCGGGCGCGTCAACACAAGGGGACCAGCGTCGCCGTCACCTTTGATCCCCATCCGCTCAAGGTGCTGAGCCCGCAAGGTATTCGGCTGATTTCCACCACGCCCCAGAAGATTGAGTTGATTGGCCGCGCCGGGATCGATGTCCTGGTGATCATTCCCTTTACCCGCGAGGTTGCGGTGACCACGGCGGTCGATTTTGTCGATGAGGTGCTGCTGCGCCGGTTGGGTATGATGGATCTGGTGGTAGGTTACGATTACGCCATGGGCAAGGGACGTCAAGGCGACACGGCTTTTTTGCAGCGCCAGGGCGAAGAGAAAGGGTTTTCCGTGACGGTGATGTCCGCCCATTACGAGCAGGGCATGCTGGTGTCCAGCACCCGGATTCGGGAGTTGGTCACCGAAGGCAAGATGGGCGATGTCCGCCGACTGCTCGGCCGCTATTACCAAATACGCGGCGACGTACAGCTGGGGCGGCAGCGGGGTGGCAAGCAGCTTGGTTTTCCCACGGCCAACCTCTATCTCTCCGAGGAAGATCTCTGTCCGAAACGCGGGGTGTACGTCACCCAGGTTAGCTACGATGGCAGGCAATACGGCGGGGTGTCCAACATCGGCTACAATCCGACCTTCGGCGACACCAGTCTGGTGGCGGAAACCCATATCTTCGATTTCAACGCCGACATCTATGGCCGGCCGCTGAAAATCAATCTCCTCAAACACCTGCGCGGTGAAATCGCCTTCAGCGGCATCGAGCCCCTGGCCCGGCAGATCCGCAGGGATATCGAGGTGGCGCGGAAGGTGCTGGCCAAGGAGCAGCAGCGCAGGCTGATCGCCTACCACGGGTAGCACCGTGCATGAAGCATGCCCCTTTTTTTCGTTCGGGCGGTCGACGCCTTGCGTCTGCCCCGTTCGTGGCTATACTATACACACTTTTTCCGGCTCGCCGTCGGGAGAGGGCTGAAAACGAATTGTCCCCTTTGGATTACTACAGCATATGAATAAAGGTTTGGTATGACGGAATCACAAAAAACGGCCGATCTTACGGCTGTCATCGGAGAGCTGGAGAAGGTGGTGGCGGAGAAGCCCAACAATGTCATGGCGCGTCACCATCTTGGGTTGGTCTATCGTCAGGTGGGTCGGATCGACGAGGCCATCGCGCAATTGGAGAAGGCTATCGAACTCGACAACCAGTCCATGGAATCCATGATCAATCTCGGCGCCATCTTTTTCGATCGCGGCGATACTGACCGGGCCCTGGAACTCAATCGGCAGGCCCTGGCCATCAGCCCGGACATGGCCGAAGCCCATGTCAACATCGGCCTCATCCGCCAACATCGCGGCGAGGTCGATCAGGCTATCGAATGCTACTCAAAAGCCGTGCAGATCGATCCCAAGCTGATCACCGCCTGGATCAACCTGACCTCCGCTTACACCATGCAGGAAGAGGACGACAAGGCGGTGGACGCGGCCCGGCAGGCCGTCACCCTGGAACCGGATTCGGCAATGGCCCGGAACAATCTGGCGGTTGCCCTGTATTTCAAGGGCGATTTCCAGGAATCCCAGCGCAATATGGAAAAGGCCAAGGAGTTGGGCTACAGCGTCGATCCTCGTTTTGTCGATGCCCTTCAGGCGAAACTGGCGTAAGTGCGATGAGCAGTAAGGCGGAAGCGATCCTCAAGCCCTGGTGTCCGTTCTGTGGCATGGATGTCGGTCGACCAACCGAAGGCGTCGAGCGCAAGATGCGCGAATTTCCCATGGGCGTTTGCGAGTGCGGTGCGGTGTATGTCAGCGATGCCACCGGTCATAATGTCGGCGCGGCCATGGTCGAATGCCTGGTCAGTGCCTGCAACAACCAGTGGGATTTGGCCTGGGAGTTGATTCCCGAAGACGACTATCTCACCGGCATCCTCGACAACTACGACGAGGTCACCCATCAGATTGTGCCCAAGCGGAATCTTGACGGCCGCGCTGTTCGCGGGGTTCTCTACTTCGTTCGTCTGCACAAGGAACTGGCCGAGCTTGTCAAACGCTACGAGCACAAGCTGAGCGCGGCGCAACCCGCATCGGTCCCCGACGGAGCCGCCGCCAACCCGCAACTGCCCGCCGTCGAACCGGAGCGCGATCCCCGTCGGACAAAAATGCGGGCGGACAAACAGGTGGTCAAACGGTTGGCCGAATCTCGCGACATCGACGCCCTGGTGGATCTGTATTTCGACGACCGCAAGGTACTGCGCTTTCTGCAGCGTTTGCTCTACGAGCCGGACACCGGCGCCCGCTACCGCATCGCCTGGGTGTTGGGTCAGGTCTCCGGCCGGGTGGCCACCCGCGAGCCCGGTCCGGTGGCCGACTTGCTCCACCGTTTATTCGAGGCCTGTTCCGACTCGGCCGCCAGTTCCTGGGGCATGGTCGAGGCCATCGGCGCCATCATCGCCGCCCGCCCCGACATCTATGGCGCATTCACCCGCCATCTGTTCAACTTCATGGGTGATCCGGCCACCCGCGAGGCGGTGCTCTGGGGGTTGGGCGAGATCGCCGCAACCCGGCCCGATCTGATCCGGAAAACACCCTTTTATTCGCTTTTTCCAATACTCAATCACAGCAATCCCGTTTTTCGTGGGCTCACCCTGCGGCTTTTGGGGAGAATTCGGGCCAAAGAGGCGGGCTTTCAGGTCTTGGGTCTCCAGCACGATGCCACACCCATCACGCTCTATGAGCAAGGCATGCCCCACGCAACAACGGTGGCCGAACTTTCCGCGCAAGCCACCCGCACCATTCATGAGGAAGAAGGCAATGGCAACTGAGTTCATCCAGCCCTTAAACAACATCGCCCCTGCGGAGCAAGGGGACAGCCGTGGCCAGGATTCGGACAATCCGGCAAAAATGGATTATCTCGAAGGGCGCAAACTCCATCGGAACGGCGAATACGCGCAGGCAGCCATAGCCTTTCACAACGCCCTTCGGGGATTTGAAGAGCAGGGCGATCAGGCGGGAATCGCCAACGCCTCCGACCGGTTGGGCGACGCCTGCTTGGCGAGAGATGAATACGCCATGGCGATTGCCAACTATCGTCGCGCGTATGCCATCTGCGAGAAAGAGGATGACAGCTACTCCGGTCTGGCGCTCAATAAAAAGATGGCGGTTGCGTACCGTAAACTGGGCGATCAAGAGAAAGCGTTGGAGTTGCTCTACGATATGCTGGAGCATTACCGGTTGACCTCCAATCCCAAGGGAGCGGTCGAGACGTTGGCTGTCATAGCCGAAACGTACATCGAGCAGGGCGAGAAGGCGAAGGCAGCCGATGCCTTCCGATCGGTGGCAAGCATCCATGAGCGGTTCAAGCATTCCCGGATGGCCGAGGAATTTAACCAGCGGGCCGCCTCTTTGGAGCAGGAAGGCTAAATGTTCACCGGGATCATTCAGGGGCAGGGCATCCTTTTCGAGAAACGCCCGGCTGGAGGTGGAATGATCTTTGGCATAGAAGCCGGTTTCGCGCTCACCGACCCGGAAGAAGGCGAGTCTATCGCGGTGAACGGCGCCTGTCTGACAGCGCGGAACATCAAAGGCAACCGTTTTTATGTCGATGTCTCGCCGGAGAGTCTGCATCGCACCGTGCTCGGCGGTTTGCAAACCGGCCAGCGGGTCAACCTGGAGCGGGCCCTGCGGCTCTGCGACCGATTGGGTGGGCATCTGGTCAGCGGCCACGTCGATGCCCAGGGCCGCGTCGAACAGCGGCGAAGCGCGGGGGACTTCACCCTGTTCACCTTTTCCATTGACCCGGCGCTGACGAAGTATGTTATTGAGAAAGGATCGATCACCATCAACGGCGTCAGCCTGACGGTCAATACCTGCGAACGCGACCGGTTTTCCGTCTCCATCATTCCCCACTCCCTGGCGGTGACCACCTTGGGGACGCTCAAAGAGGGCGACCGAGTGAATATCGAGGTGGACATGATCGGCAAGTATGTTGAAAAGTTGCTGGCTGAGAAGCAGGTCGCAGGCGGGGTGGCGAACCGGATCAACCCGGCTTTTCTTGCCGAACATGGATTTTTGTAAGGCCGGGCCGGTCGGTGCCAACCGGAAGATTTTTGATTTCGATGCGACGGGAGAAATCCCGCGTCTACGCGGATTGTAAGAAAAAGAGGGAGATATGGCAGTCAGTTCGATAGCTGAAGTGGTTGAGGACATCAAGGCCGGGAAGATGGTTATCCTGGTCGATGACGAGGATCGGGAAAACGAAGGCGACCTCTGCATGGCGGCCGAACTGGTGACCCCGGAGGCAATCAATTTCATGGCCACCTACGGACGCGGCCTGATCTGTCTTGCCATGAGCCCCGACATCGTCGATCAGTTGGGGCTGCCGATGATGGTGCCGAACAATCAGTCGCCCTTTGGCACCGGGTTCACCATCAGCATCGAGGCGCGCACCGGCGTCAGCACGGGTATTTCCGCAGCGGACCGCGCCAGAACCATCGAGGCGGCGGTCCACCCGAAAGCCACGCCCCGCGACATCATCAGCCCCGGCCACATCTTTCCCCTGCGCGCCCGGGGTGGCGGTGTTCTCGTCCGCACCGGGCAGACGGAAGGCTCGGTCGACCTCGCTCGGATCGCCGGTCTGCGCACCGCCGGTATTATCTGCGAAATCATGAAGGACGACGGCACGATGGCCCGGATGCCCGACCTGGAGATTTTTGCCGAGCAGCATGGATTGAAAATCGCTACGATTGCCGATCTGGTCGCCTATCGTCTGCGCGAGGATGTTTTGGTTCGCCGGGCCGCCGAGGCGCGCCTGCCGACGTTTCATGCCGGGGAATTCCGCTTGATCGCCTATCAGAATGACGTCGACAGGCAAGAGCATGTGGCCTTGGTCAAGGGCGAAATTAACCCGGATGAACCGGTGATGGTCCGGGTGCATTCCGAATGCCTGACTGGCGATGTCTTCGGGTCCGCCCGTTGCGACTGCGGGTCCCAACTGCATGCGGCCATGCGGATGGTCGAGCAAGAGGGCAAGGGCGTGGTGTTGTACATGCGCCAGGAGGGGCGTGGCATCGGGTTGATCAATAAACTGAAGGCCTACGGCTTGCAGGATAACGACGGACTTGATACCGTCGAGGCAAATCTGCGTCTCGGATTCAAGCCCGATCTGCGCGACTATGGTATCGGCGCGCAGATTCTTCGGGATCTCGGGGTCAGGAAAATGCGGCTGTTAACCAATAATCCAAAAAAAATCATTGGATTGGAAGGGTATGGGCTCGAAGTGGTCGATCGGCTACCCATCGAGATACCCGGCGAAGAGGAAAATAAGAAGTATCTTAGAACCAAACGCGACAAGATGGGGCACATTCTCGAACTGTATGGCGACATGCCGATGGGATGCGTCACCAGGGATCCGTGATATCAGCGACAGGAACGAACATGGCACAGTATCTAGAAGGACATCTACAAGGAGCGGGCCGAAAAATCGGCATCGTGGTGGCCCGTTTCAACTCATTTATTTCGGAAAAACTCCTGGAGGGCGCGATCGACAGTTTGGTGCGCTCCGGTGTCGACACCAACGAAATTGTGGTGGCGCGGGTTCCCGGCGCTTTTGAGATCCCGCTGGCGGCACAGAAGATGGCACGTACGGGCAGGTTCGACGCGGTCATTTGCCTGGGTGCGGTGATTCGTGGCGCGACCCCGCATTTCGACTATGTGGCCGGCGAAGTTGCCAAGGGAACGGCCCAGGTCATGCTCGATACCGGTATCCCCGTGTTGTTTGGCGTGTTGACCACCGAGACCATTGAGCAGGCGATCGAGCGGGCAGGAACCAAAGCCGGCAACAAAGGGTCGGATGTGGCCATTGCCGCCCTGGAAATGATCAATCTCCTTGGGGCGATCGACTGATGCCATTTTTCGGTGCACTGCATCAGGATCGCTGAATCGTATGGGATTACGTCGCAAATCGCGCGAGGCTGCCCTGCAGTTTCTGTTCAGCCACGATTTTCAGGAGCGGATCGGTGCTCCCGAGGCAGTGGCTCGGGACCTAGAGCTTTTTTGCCGGAGTTTCGAAGTGGGGCAAAAGGCTTTGCCGTACGCCCGCACCCTGATTGAGGGCATCTGTCAACGCTTGGGCGAAATCGATGGGGTTTTGGCGGAACATTCCCACAACTGGCGGGTGGAGCGCATGTCGTTGGTCGATCGGAATATTCTCCGCATCGCCATTTTCGAGATGCGCTTTATCGGCGATATTCCGGTGCAAATCGTCATCAATGAGGCCCTTGAAATCGCCAAGCACTATTCCATATCCGATTCCGTGCCGTTTATCAATGGCATACTCGACGCCGTCCAAGCCGCTGCTCATCAATGATCTCTGCTTTTTTCGGGTTGACCTATCGTTATCCGGTGCAACGTTCCGCAGATTCGGGAGGAGCGCTGATCGTGCCGATGTCATGGCACACCATGCTCGTGCGCGGGTGTTTTGATATTTCACGATATACCGAGTAGGTAGCCAAGGCGGCGAGGCCGGTCGGGTCGTCTTGGATTGCCGCTTTTCTCGCCGTTGCCGTGCGGACGGAAACCCTTGCTTGAGCCTGGTTTTGCAGACCATTGTTGCACGGAGCAGGGGATGCCGTCGAGCCAGAGCATTATGAGCGCAGTCGATTCACAGTCAAAGGGAAGATGGCGACAGGACGCGGGGGCGCTCCTGCTCTTGTTTCTCACTCTTTTTTTCCTCGTTGCCTTGGGCAGCTATCTCCATCCCCTTTTCGGCGCCGAGCCGGTCCGCCAGCAACCGGCCGCCAACCTCTGCGGCGCGCTTGGTTTTTATGCGGCCCATTACCTCTTTTCGCTTTTTGGCCTGATTGCATTCGTGCCGATCGGTCTTCTAGGCTACGCGCTCGTCACGACCCTTTTGTGCCGCACCGGAGGCAACAGGTTGCCCGCCATCGTGGCCGGAATTTCCTGCTTTTTGCTCGGCTCGTCGGGATTATTCGGCGCCATGGATCAACTGCTTGTGCCAGCCGCCTTCATTGCCCCCGGAGGCTATCTCGGAACTCTGATTTGGCGCTTGTTGAGCGGGATGCTCGGCGACGTCGGTTCCGTTTTGGTTCTCCTGCTGATGCTGATCTTTTCCTTGATGGCCTCGATCCGTTTTTCGCCCTTTGCGTTTATCGCCCGTAAAGGAGATGAGGCACCGCACGACACCGTCGTCTCTGTGTCCGATTCGAGGAGGGAGATACGGATTGCTCGAACCGCGTCTGGCAATGGGAGAAAAAAGCAGAACGGCGAATCCCCGACCCGCCAGGACGCACCCCAACCTGTTCCTGCGGTGCATGAACCCCTGAAGAAAACGGGAATGACTGACAGCGAGGGAAGGCGACTCAAGAAACCTGTCGTCAAAGGCAACTATCAACTGCCACCGCTCTCCTTGCTCGATCAGAACGAGGCGGGCAACATCGAGTTGAGTCGCGAGCATTATTACGAGGTGAGCGCCACTTTGACGGCCAAGCTCCAGGATTTCGGTGTTCAGGGAACCGTGGCCGGCATATCTCCCGGCCCGGTGGTCACCACCTACGAATTCTCACCGGCGCCGGGCGTGAAGATCAATCGTATCGTTACCCTGGCAGACGATCTCGCCATGGTGCTTAAAGTCGACCGGGTTCGGATCGTTGGATCCATTCCCGGCAAGGCGGCGATTGGCATCGAGATTCCCAATCCTCAGCGCAAGACAGTGTATCTGCAAGACATTCTCTCGACCGCCGAATATCAGGATGCCGGTTCCATGCTCACCCTGGCCCTTGGTTTCGATGTCGTCGGTCGTCCGGTGGTTGCCAACCTCGCTCGCATGCCGCACCTATTGATTGCCGGGGCCACCGGTGCGGGCAAATCGGTGGCGATCAATGCCTTTATCGCATCCATCCTCTTCAAGGCAACCCCGCAGGAGGTCAGGCTGCTGATGATCGATCCCAAGCGGATCGAGCTTTCGGTGTACGACGATATACCGCATCTCCTCCATCCGGTGGTGGTGGAGGCGAAGATGGCCTCCCGCGCGCTTCTCTGGGCAGTGCGCGAGATGGAGCGCCGCTATCGCTTGCTCGAGGAACGGCGAGTGAAATCGTTTGCCTCCTACAATCAGGTCGCCGAGGAACCGCTTCCCTACATCGTGATCATTGTCGACGAACTGGCCGATCTGATGATGGTGGCGTCCAAGGATGTCGAGACGTCCATAGCCCGGCTGGCGCAGATGGCCCGTGCCGCCGGGATGCATATCATCCTGGCCACGCAACGCCCTTCGGTCGATGTCCTCACCGGACTGATCAAGGCCAACTTTCCCACCCGGATCTCTTTCAAGGTCTCTTCGAAAGTCGATTCCCGGACGATTCTCGACGGATCGGGGGCAGAGCACCTGCTCGGCATGGGCGACATGCTCTTTTTACCGCCCGGTGCAGCCAAGTTGCAGCGTATCCATGGAGCATTCATTTCCGAACAGGAAACCGAGCGGTTGGTAACATACCTGAAAAATCAGGGTAGCGCCGACTACGACGAATCGATCCTTCAGGGCATCGAAGAAGAAGCGGAGAGCGCGGACGAGACGAATGAGGAGTACGACGAGAAGTACGACGAGGCCGTTGCCGTGGTCACGGAAACCGGGCAGGCTTCGATATCCATGGTGCAGCGTCGTTTGCGCGTCGGATACAACCGTGCGGCCCGCATGATCGAGATCATGGAGAAAGAGGGGATAGTCGGTCCCGCCGATGGGTCGCGGCCCCGCGAGGTTCTAGTTCGTTCGACCTATTCCGGATCCGAGTGAACCAGAGCAAAGGTTGTTGTGCCGCTCCCTCGGGAAATCTGCAAACGATCCTCGTTTTCGTCAGAGCGGGGATGGGTCCGGGCCAAGATTTCCGAAGGCATATATCCATAATTCTGATGCTTTCGTTAAGTTTTGCTGTTCAATGCTGTTTTGACGATTTTTCTTGACATCGACCAGGCAACAAATTAAAAATGTCGGAGGCCGGAAATGAGTGGCTGTTCATTTTTTGCACCATGGTAAATTGTCTGAAAATGCGTGTTAAATGAACAAGCTGCGCGCCTGGCCGCGGCGGAAAACGGATGGCTGAACGATATGCATATTTGTTTTTCTTGAAGCAGGAAGTTAGAGGTTATTGGCTGTCCAAATCGGGCGCCATAAAGGAAAACCCAAGTGAGGAGGTAGTTTAATGCCAAGTTACGTAGATCCTTCAAAATGTGATGGTTGTAAGGGTGGAGATAAAACCGCCTGCATGTACATCTGCCCCAACGATCTGATGGTTCTCAATGTCGAGGCCATGAGAGCGTACAATCAGGAGCCGGATGCATGCTGGGAGTGTTACTCCTGTGTGAAGATTTGCCCGCAGGGTGCGATTTTTGTTCGTGGTTATGATGACTTTGTGCCGATGGGCGGCCAGGTGCATCCGATGCGTTCCTCCGACTCCATCATGTGGACGGTTAAATTCCGTAATGGGAACGTAAAACGTTTCAAGTTCCCGATTCGGACAACCGCAGAAGGCGCTTCCAACGAGTATCCCGGCCAGAAGGGCGCAAATCTGGATGACGAGTGTTTGCTGCTTGAGAGCAATCTGCCGGCTCCCACCAAGTTGGCCTGATTGTCGACGGGAATCAGAGATTAACTGAACGTTCTATTCTGAAAATACTACTGAGGAGATAGAAATATGGCATTACCGAATAAGCCGAAAGGCGAGCTTGCCGCCGTTGATAATCCGGAAATCGCTGAGCATAGTTGTGATGTGCTGATCGTTGGCGGTGGTATGGCTGCTTGCGGCGCCGCATTCGAGATTAAAAAATGGGCACCCGAAGGCATGAAGATCCTGCTGGTTGACAAGGCTGCGCTGGAGCGCTCCGGTGCCGTTGCCCAGGGTCTTTCCGCTATCAACACCTACATCGGCGAGAACGCCATCGAAGACTATGTCAAGATGGTGCGTAACGACCTGATGGGCGTTGTTCGCGAAGACCTGATTTACGACCTTGGTCGTCACGTTGACGAGTCGGTCAAGCTGTTTGAGGAATGGGGTCTGCCGATCTGGAAGAAAGCCGAAGACGGCTCCAACCTGGACGGCGCCAAGCCTGCCAAGACCCTCCGTGAGGGTGGCGCTCCGGTTCGTACCGGTAAATGGCAGATCATGATCAACGGCGAGTCCTACAAGTGCGTCGTTGCCGAGCCGGCCAAGAAAGCGCTGGGCGAAGAGAATGTCATTGAGCGCGTATTCATCGTCAAGATGTTGCTCGACAAGAACAAAGAGAATACTATCGCCGGTGCGGTCGGTTTCTCCACCCGTGAGAATAAAGTGCATGTCTTCAAATGCAAGACTGCTCTCGTAGCTTGCGGCGGCGCAGTCAACATCTTTCGTCCTCGGTCCACTGGCGAAGGCAAAGGCCGTGCATGGTACCCGGTATGGAACGCCGGTTCCACCTACACCATGTGTGCTCAGGTTGGCGCAACCCTGACCATGATGGAAAACCGCTTCACACCGGCCCGTTTCAAAGACGGTTATGGTCCGGTTGGTGCCTGGTTCCTTCTGTTCAAGGCCAAAGTACAAAACGGTCTGGGCGAGTTCTATGCCAACAGCCCTGCTGTCAAGGACGAGCTGTCCAAGTTCATGCCGTACGGCGCTTCTGCGGTTACCCCGACTTGTCTGCGTAACCACCTGATGCTCAACGAGTTGAAGGCTGGCCGTGGCCCGATCTACATGGCAACCGATGTCGCCCTCAACGCTTTCCTGGATGCGCAGCGTGCTGCCGGTAAGGACGAGAAAGAGGTGAAGAAGTTCTGGAAGCACCTCGAATCTGAAGCTTGGGAAGACTTCCTGGATATGTCCGTTGGTCAGGCTGGTCTGTGGGCCGGTATGGACATTGAGCCGGAGAAGGTTGGTTCCGAGATCATGCCGACCGAACCCTACATGCTGGGTTCGCACTCCGGTTGTTGTGGTATCTGGACCTCCGGTCCGATGGAAAGCTGGGTACCGGAAATCGACGGTCCGCGCTCCCACCAGTACAAATGGGGCTACAACCGCATGACCACCGTTAACGGCCTGTTCACCGCCGGCGACGGCGTGGGTGCTTCCGGTCACAAATTCTCCTCCGGTTCCCATGCTGAGGGGCGTATCTGTGCAAAACAGATGGTCAAGTATTGCCGTGATAACGCAGGCTTTACTCCTGAATTGGCCCAGACCGCGAAGGAATTGGCCGATGAGGTTTACGCACCGGTTCGTCTGTACAATCAATTCAAGGATGCATCCACTGCTGCCGACGTCAACCCGAACTACTGCAAGCCGGCTGGTATGATGATGCGCCTGATGAAGGCCACCGACGAGTATGGCGGTGGTGTTGCTACTTACTACATGACCTCCGGCAAGCTGCTCAACATCTGTCTCGATCTCCTTCGCTTGATGCGTGAAGATGCAGAAAAGATGGCTGCTGGCGATCTCCACGAGTTGATGCGTGCTTGGGAGAATTATCACCGTATTTGGTGTGTTGAGACCCACATTCGTCACATCGAGTTTCGGAAAGAGTCCCGTTATCCCGGATTCTACTATCGCTCCGATTACCCGACCTGCGACGACGAGAACTGGAAGTGCTTCGTTAACTCTACCTTCGATCCGAAGTCCAAAGAGTGGAAGTGCGAGAAGGTTCCGTGCATCAACATCATCGAGACCACTCCTTGGATCTGATCTCGAAAAGACATTGACTGTCTGAAGAATAATCTCCAGGCTCCCCTCGCGGGGCCTGGAGATTTTTTGTATACGGCTCTGATTTTGTTTGAGTTGATACGAAAGATGAAGTAGTTATTCGACTTTCGTATCAATTGAACCAGAAATCACCTTTCATCAATACCAGCAGTTATGGAGGTTTGGCATGAGTGACACTGCAGGCAATGGTGCGGTACTGGTTGTGGGTGGCGGTATTAGTGGTCTGACCGCCGCGCTCGAAGCTGCTGAAGTCGGCAACGATGTTTTCCTCGTCGAAAAAAACGCCTATTTTGGTGGCCGGGTTGCCCAGCTCAATCAGTATTTCCCCAAACTTTGTCCCCCCACCTGTGGGCTTGAAATCAATTTTAAGCGCATCAAAGACAATCGAAGGATCAGAACCTACACCCTTACGACTGTCAAGTCGATCAGTGGCGGACCCGGGAATTTTGAGGTGCAGCTCGAAACAGCGCCGCGCTATATCAATTCCAATTGCACTGCATGTGGCGATTGTGCCCAAGTATGCGGTGACGAGATCGACAATGCCTTCGACTTCGGCATGAGCAAGACCAAAGCCGTCTATCTCCCACATGAAATGGCCTTTCCTCGCCGCTATGTTTTGGCAAAGGATGCCTGCTCCGCTGCTACCCTGGACGCCATCAAGGGTGCCTGCAAATACAATGCAGTTGACTTGGGTATGCAACCCCAAACCTTTACATTGAAGGTCAGCTCGATCATCTGGTCGACAGGATGGAATCCCTACGATGCCAGCAAGATTACCAATTTGAACGTCAACTCCTCCAAGGCCATCATCACCAATATGATGATGGAACGGCTGGCTTCCGACAACGGGCCTACCAAAGGTAAAATCCTTCGTCCCGGCGATAATAAAGAACCGGCTTCCTTTGCTTTTGTGCAATGTGCCGGTTCACGTGACGAGAATCATCTTGAACACTGCTCAACGGTTTGTTGTGGTGCAACTTTTAAGCATATTTCGTATATTCGCCAGCAATATCCAGAAGCCAAGATTTATGTCTTTTACATTGATCTGCGCACTCCTGGAAAATATGAAAAATTTCGCGACAAATTCTTTAATGATCCCAATACCACCTTTATCAAGGGCAAAGTGGCGGACATCGTTGCTGAGCGCGATGGAGGCGTCACCGTGACCGCAGAAAATGCTGTTACCGGAACGAAGATCCACCAGAAAGTTGATCTGTGTGTCCTGGCTACCGGTATGGAGCCTGCGCTTGGTGAACAGGGCAAGGCATTAGGTGTGGCCATGGACGGTAATGGATTTGTTGTATCCGATGCAGCAAAAGGCATGTTCGCCGCTGGTTGTGCAAAAGGAGCTGTTGATGTCTACACCAGTGGACAATCCTCCACTGCCGCTGCTCTCAAAGCCATTCAGATTGGACGGTAGGAGGAAGGTCAATGAAAAAAGTATATGGTGCATTTCTTTGTACTGGTTGTGGCATTGGCGAAGTCCTCGATGTTGACGGGCTGAAAGATGCCGCCTCCGACGCCGGCATCGAGATGAAGGATCATTCCTGTCTATGTGGCGCCGAAGGCCGCGCCTTTATCGAGAAGGACATTGCCGAGAAAGGGGTGAACACGATCGTTGTGTGTGCGTGTTCGCCGCGGGTCATGCAACAGGAATTCAATTTTGGCGAGCAAACCATCACTGTTCGTGGCAATCTTCGGGAGCATGTAGCATGGACCGGTTCCTTGAAAGAGGATGGCAGCGTCGATGATTTTCTACAGGAAATGGGGACGGACTATGTGCGCATGGCCGTCACCCGCGCCCAGAAGACCGAATTGCCCGAACCGTATCAACTGGAAAATATCTGCAAGAAGATCCTGGTGATGGGTGGCGGTCTCGCCGGCTTGACCGCTGCCAAGGAAGCCGCAAGGGCAGGATATGATGTTACCCTTGTCGAGAAGGAAGCTCAGCTGGGCGGCAAGGCACTTGGTTGGCGGAAGATGTTTCCCACCGCCTATCCCTACACCGATCTCGAGGATCCGACCATCCAGGATCTGATTGCCGAAGTACAGGGTAACGGCAAAATCACTGTCAAGACAGCGACGGAAGTCGCCCGCATCGGCGGCGCTCCCGGCCAGTTCAACGTCACCTTCAAGGCCGCAAGCTCTACGTCCGAATGGGATGCCCCGGCCAAGGTTACTGCGGACCAGCAAGATTTGATCAATAAGGGTGAAGCGGAAGATCCCAATAAGGGGTTGCAGAAATACACCACGCTCAATCCCGACGGCGAGATCTTTGGCGCCGTGGTGCTCGCCACCGGTTGGAAGCCTGCCGATGTGTCCCAGTACGAGCATCTGGGGCATGGAATATTGGCTAACGTCGTGACAAATGCCGAATTTGAGAAATTGGCTAAGAACGGTAAGGTCCCTGCCCGAGTCGCTTTCGTTCAGAGCCCCGGCGGCAAGGAAAACGACAAGGATTTTCCCTACTGCAATTCGGTCACCTCCATGGTTGCCTTGAAACAGGCAAACTATGTTGTCGAGGATAATCCGGTTGACGGCAAAGCCTACATTCTATATCAGCACATGCGGACACCGGGGAATGCCGAGTTGTTCTACAAGAGCATGCAGGCTAAGGACGGAGTCTTCATGACCAAGGCAGCGGTCACCAAGGTTGCTGCAAGCGGTAGCTCGCTGGTTGTCGATGTCCAAGACAATCTGTTGGGAGAGGATCTCCAACTTGAAGTGGACATGGTGGTGTTGGCGGCGGGCATGGTGCCCACCACAGCCGATGCCAATACCATTAACTTGGCCTATCGCCAAGGACCGGCCTTCCTCGATCTTGATTTGTTCGATGGTTATGCCGATTCGCACTTTATCTGCTTCCCTTACGAAACTCGTCGTACTGGTATCTACAACTGCGGCGGCGTCCGTAAAGCCGAAACCATGGAAGAGACCATCGACGACGCCACCGGCGCAGCGTTGAAGGCAATTCAGTGCATCGAATCCGCCAATCGCGGGGTCGCCGTGCATCCCCGCTCCGGAGATCAGACCTATCCGGATTTCTTCTTCTCGCGTTGTACGCAGTGCAAACGCTGTACTGAGGAGTGCCCCTTCGGTGCGCTCGATGACGACGAGAAGGGAACGCCGCTGCCCAACCCGACCCGTTGCCGACGTTGTGGTACCTGTATGGGTGCTTGTCCCGAGCGGATCATCAACTTTGCCGATTACAGCATCGACATGATCGGCTCGATGGTGAAATCCATCGAGGTTCCGGACGACGATGAGGAAAAACTGCGCATCGCCGTCTTTGTATGCGAGAACGATGCCTACCCGGCAATCGATATGTCCGGCATGCACCGGAACAAGATGAACCGGCTGGTTCGTTTTATACCAGTGCGTTGCCTGGGTTCGGTCAACATGGTGTGGATCAAGGATGCCATGTCTTCGGGCATGGATGGGGCGCTGCTCCTTGGGTGCAAGTACGGCGACGACTATCAGTGCCATTTTGTCAAGGGATCCGAAATCGCCACTCGGCGTATGGAAAATATCGGTGAAACCCTTGGCTCCTTGGGTCTTGAGCCTGAACGTTGCGGTGTTCGAGAAATCGCTATCTCCGACTATGACAAAATTCCGGCAATTGTAGACGAATTTGTCGAGGAAATCGTGGCCATGGGCCCGAATCCCTTCAAAGGGTTCTGATCGCCCAGGGTTTTATCCTGCCGCCATCCTCTTCTGTCGAGGATGGCGGTTCTCTCTTTTGCCGCTCTCCGGCATATGAGACAAAATGTTGACCATCACCTTTCATGACAGGAGGAGTAAGTGTCTATGAACGTGCAACCCGATCTCGAATTTATCAAAGCCATGAAGGAGGCTGGTGGTGACACACTGAAACAGTGTTATCAATGTGCGACATGTTCGGTCGCCTGCCCACTTTCTTCAGACAGCAAGCCTTTCCCCCGAAAAGAGATGATTTTGGCCCAATGGGGACTGAAGGATAAACTGATTACTGACCCTAACGTGTTTTTGTGTCATCATTGCGGCGACTGTACCGAATTATGTCCACGTGGCGCCCGCCCTGGCGATGTGCTTGGGGCGATTCGTGCCTATGCCTATCGGTCGCTGGGTTGGCCCAAGGGATTGGCCAATCTTTGTAGCTCCGCGAAAAATTTACCCGTTCTCATTGGCATACCCGCCGTTGCAATTTTCATCATGTGGTTGATTTCGGGCGGAATGCACATTCCCTCCGGAGAACAATTCGCCAAGGCTGGATATACACAATTTTTTGGGCATTGGGATTTTCGATGGCTTGCTAAAAACGTCCTCTTCATCGATATTATCATGCTCACCGCAGCCGGAATTGCTGTAACCTCTGTATATAAAGGTGTTTCGACCTTGTGGAAAGGCATGGCTGCATCCGTTGGTCTGCAGGATGTACCGTATCGTCCATCGGTCACACAATTTATCCAGCAGTTCCTTTGGCCTGCGATTCTTGAGATCCTCGAGCACAAGCGCTTCCGTGAATGTACGGTCAACGTTGACCGGGTCAAAGGGCATCGGCCCTTGGTATTTGCGTTCATCGGTCTTTTTATCGTGACCTGTTATTCGCTGTTTACTCAGGACGTTATTGGCATCTGGATTCCATCTATGCACGGACCCATTTCCATGTGGAATCCGGTTAAGCTGTTGGCCAACGTCTCTGCTGTCGCCATGATCGCCGGCGTCGGTATTTTGTGGCTAAACAGAAGTAAAATGGAAGCGGCTGGCAAAGCGACAAACACTTTCTACGACTGGTTCCTCATTTGGATCGTCATGGGAGTCGGTGTTACCGGTCTTGCTGCCGAACTGCTTCGTTTGATCGGTATCCCATCTTTGGGGTATGTTATGTATTATCTGCATCTTATTTCAGTAGTCATGCTTTTCTTGTATATGCCCTACACTAAGTTCGCCCATATCGTTTATAGAACTTTTGCAATGGCTTTCGAGCGTTATCGTGATTCGTCGTACATAAAGAATCCCTTGAACGGTTGAGCGGAATACGGCGAGATGACAAAAACCGGAGACATTTGTCTCCGGTTTTTTTATCGGTTTAAGGGACAAAAAATTATTGATTTTTTCCAGCCATCGGGTATATTTTTCAGGTTCATGCTGGCGTAGCTCAATTGGCAGAGCACCTGATTTGTAATCAGGGGGTTGCGGGTTCAAGTCCCATCGCCAGCTCCAGGAGTATGGGAATGCGAAGGACAGGGAGTGGTCGTGAACCGGAACTGTCTGCTTTCTGACTTTTGTCTTCTGGTGATAATGTGGAGGGGTTCCCGAGCGGCCAAAGGGAACAGACTGTAAATCTGTCGGCGGAGCCTTCGGAGGTTCGAATCCTCCCCCCTCCACCACTGCCTAGCTTTATTCTGTGAGGTCGTGTTTGCAAGGTAAGCGGGAATAGCTCAATGGTAGAGCATCAGCCTTCCAAGCTGAGGGTTGCGGGTTCGAGTCTCGTTTCCCGCTCCATATCTTACGGATGCTGGTAGGCATCAATGCAAGCAATCAATTGATCGTTCTTTGCCCACGTAACTCAGGGGTAGAGTACCTCCTTGGTAAGGAGGAAGTCATCGGTTCAAATCCGATCGTGGGCTCCAAGTATCAATCGATAACCGTATATTATCGATTGAGTCTGATTGAACTTTTGTCCAAGGAGACATGAAATGGCGAAGGAAAAATTTGCGCGGACGAAGCCGCATGTCAATGTCGGAACAATCGGTCACATTGACCATGGAAAGACCACTCTGACGGCAGCGATAACGCGAGTACTGTCGACAAAAGGCATGGCCAAGTTCACTGATTTCAGTGAGATCGACAAGGCGCCAGAGGAAAAGGAGCGCGGAATTACCATAGCTACGGCCCATGTCGAATATGAGACAGCCAGTCGCCATTATGCCCATGTGGACTGCCCTGGCCATGCGGATTATATTAAGAACATGATTACCGGTGCTGCGCAGATGGATGGAGCCATCCTTGTTGTTGCGGCGACGGACGGCCCGATGCCGCAGACCCGCGAGCACATCCTGCTGGCGCGGCAGGTCGGTGTGCCTGCGATGGTTGTATTTCTCAACAAGTGTGACATGGTCGACGATCCCGAGTTGATCGAACTTGTCGAGATGGAGCTTCGCGAACTGCTTGATAAGTATGACTTTCCGGGTGACGAGATTCCGATCATCCAGGGATCGGCGTTGAATGCGCTGGAGTTTCCCGAGGATGCGGAGAAGGCAAAGTGCGTCTGGGATTTGATGGAGGCGGTTGACAGCTATATTCCTCAACCCGAGCGAGCAATCGATAAACCGTTCTTGATGCCGGTCGAGGATGTGTTTTCGATTTCAGGCCGTGGCACGGTTGCTACAGGAAGGATCGAGCGTGGTGTGATTCATGTGGGTGAGGAGGTGGAGATCGTAGGCATCCGTCCGACGGCGAAGACAACATGCACCGGTGTCGAGATGTTCCGCAAGTTGCTTGACGAGGGGCAGGCGGGCGATAACATTGGCGCGCTGCTTCGTGGTATCAAGCGTGAAGAGATTGTACGCGGTCAGGTGTTGGCCAAACCGGGTTCGATTAAGCCACATAAGAAATTCAAGGCCGAGGCATATATCCTGACCAAGGAAGAGGGTGGTCGGCATACTCCGTTTTTCAATGGATACCGCCCGCAGTTTTATTTTCGGACTACGGATGTGACCGGGGTGTGTACGCTTGACGAAGGTGTTGAGATGGTTATGCCCGGCGACAACATTCATATTACCGGCGAACTGATTACACCGATTGCGATGGAGGCCGGTTTACGCTTTGCCATCCGTGAAGGTGGCCGCACGGTCGGTGCAGGTGTCATAAGCGAAATTATCGAATAACGTTTCCCTAAGCGGGAGAGATGCAATGAGTAAGGCAGCCGGGTTCATCCCGGCTGCCTTACTCTGTGGGATGCACTATGAGAGATAACATCACGTTGGCTTGTCAAGTCTGCAAACAGCGGAACTATACGACAACAAAAAATAAAAAAACAGTGCCACATAAATTGGAACTAAAAAAATACTGTCCGTTTTGTAAGGCGCATACTCCGCATAAAGAAACAAAATAAACAGGCCAGTAGCTCGAATGGTAGAGCACCGGACTCCAAATCCGGGGGTTGGGGGTTCGAGTCCCTCCTGGCCTGCCAGTGCGCGTCCACGATGGCTATCAGTATTGAACGTTAAGATGACAGCAATCATTAATTCGGGTAACCAGGGAAGAAATGGAAGGAAAAAAGGGGACTGTTGAACCCGACAAAAAGACTTATTTCTCACCCTCAGGAATTCGAGAATTTTTGCTGGAAGTTCAATCGGAATTTCGTAAAATCGTGTGGCCTCCCAAGAAAACAACAATGGGCCTGACTGGTTTCGTTATTCTCCTTGTTGTTCTGATATCTCTTTATCTTGGTGCTGTCGACCTTATTCTGGGCAAGTTAGTGTCCACAGTTTTGCGTTGATAGGCGCGCCGGGTACGTATTTATGGCAAAATGCTGGTATATAGTGCATACGCACACAGGGTTCGAAAATAAAGTTAAGGCAACCCTTGAAGAGCGTATTAAAATGGCGGGGCTAGAGGAAAGCTTTGGAGAAATCCTCGTACCGACAGAACAAGTTGTGGAAATGGTAAAGGGCTCCCGGAAAATGTCAGAGCGAAAATTTTTTCCGGGCTATATTCTTGTCAACATGGAGATGAATGAACATACATGGCATCTCGTTCAAGAAACGCCGAGAATTACGGGATTTGTAGGAATCAATATGAGCCAAGCTGGCTCAGACAAGGATATTTATAAAAAAATTCCTTCGCTCACTGAAAAAGAGGCCCATAAAATTCTTGGCCGTATCGCCGATGGCGCAAGCAAGCCAAAACCAAAAGTTATTTTTGGCGAGGGCGATGCTGTGAGGGTCATTGATGGTCCATTCGCCAATTTTCAAGGTGTTGTTGAAGAGGTTTTTCCGGAAAAAGGTCGAGTAAAAGTTATGGTTTCAATTTTTGGTCGATCTACTCCGGTTGAACTAGAATATATCCAGGTGAGTAAAAGCTAAACTCCCGTTTACTCGGAAAGGTTTGTGTTATGGCAAAAAAAATTCAAGCGTTTATAAAATTGCAAATTCCTGCGGGAAAAGCCAATCCATCGCCACCTGTTGGACCTGCTCTCGGTCAGCATGGTGTCAATATCATGGATTTTTGCAAGTCGTTCAATGCGCAGACGCAATCAGCGGGAGACACTATCATTCCTGTTGTCATTACGGTTTATTCAGATCGATCCTATAGCTTTATCACCAAGACCCCTCCCGCTTCTGTTTTATTGAAGAAGGCAGCTGGGTTAACCCGTGGATCAAGCAACCCTAAAAAAGATCGTGTCGCTGAGTTGGATCAAGCAAAGATAAGGGAGATTGCTGAGGCAAAAATGCCGGATCTCAACGCATATGATATCGAGCATGCTGTCCGCATTATTGAAGGAACGGCAAGAAGCTGTGGTATTACAGTAATAAAATAATATTGTATTAATTCGTCTAACCTGTGCTGATAGTCCCGCGCACCAGGGAGAATGAGAGGGAAGTATGTCGAAACGTGGAAAGAAGTATAAAAATGCTGGAGCGGCAATTGATCGTCAAAAGATGTCAGACTTGGCCGAGGCATTGGATAATGTCTTGAAAACAAAATATGCCAAATTTGACGAATCTGTCGATATAGCTGTTCGCCTCGGTGTCGATCCTCGTCATGCCGATCAAATGGTACGTTCGAGTGTCATTTTGCCAAACGGTACCGGAAAAACCGCAAGGGTTCTTGTTTTTGCAAAAGGCGAGAAAGAGAAAGAAGCCCTTGCAGCAGGCGCGGATTACGCTGGTTCCGAAGAGCTGATCGAGAAGATCAAAGGGGGATGGCTCGATTTCGATAAAACTATCGCTACTCCAGATATGATGGGTGAAGTTGGTAAAATCGGTCGAATTCTTGGGCCTAGAAACCTGATGCCCAATGCAAAATTGGGGACTGTGACTTTCGATATTGAGCGAGTGGTCAACGAAATCAAAAAAGGTAAAGTCGATTTTCGTGTCGATAAGGCAGGTGTCGTGCATGCAACCATGGGCAAAAGTTCGTTTGGCGTGGATAAATTATCCGAGAATATTTTGGCATTCATCGATAAACTCATTCAACTCAAACCTTCGACAAGTAAGGGCATCTATCTAAGAGCCATTTCGGTTTCCAGTACCATGGGGCTTGGTTTCAAGGTAGATCCGTTACAAGTTCGCTCCCTCATTAAGTCAGCATAAGGATTGTGGATTTTGCTCGCAACAAAAGCCACAGTTCTCAACTGTACCATCTTGTTTTAGTAAGATTAACTCTTGGGAAGGTCAAAGACAGCAGGTACAGACGTTTAATGGTGCTTGATTGATCAGGTACCACCTGCCGAGGCCATGCCGGCATGCGCGCAAGCCGGATTGTTGTTTACTCCTCTTTCTGTTTGTCTTTGGCAACCCCTCACACTTGAAAGGAGGTATTCACGTTGAATCGCGATCAGAAGACCGAGATCATCAGTGCACTCAACGACACCTTTTCCAAAGCGAAGTTTGCTGTGGTTGCTGACTACCGCGGGCTTAAAGTCACGGAACTGGAAAAACTTCGGAAGAATTTGCGTGAGAACGATGCGCAGATTCAGGTGGCAAAAAATACGCTCTTACGACTTGCAGTCAAAGGCACAACCTGCGAAAGTTTGAGCGACTCTTTCAGTGGGACCACGGCCGTTGCCGTAGGATTCAAAGAGCCTGTCGGTCCTTCAAAAGCACTTGCTGCCTTTGCTGCCGAATATAGCGCTTTTTCCATCAGGACCGCAATTCTTGATGGCAAGTTGCTTTCCGCAGACGATGTGGTGACGCTCTCCAAATTGCCCAGCAGGGAAGAACTGTTGGCGAAGTTGCTTGGGACCATGTCAGCCGTTCCGACCAGTTTTGTCAGGGTACTCAGTGCAGTGCCGCAAAAGTTATTGTACGCACTTACCGCAATTAAAGACCAGAAAGAAAATTAAACAAAAACGCTCTAGAGTCGCTGCTCAGAGTAAATCGATTTTGTCATTCTGCCAGGAGGAATGAAAATGGCTGTAACTAAACAAGAGGTTATCGATTTCATCGCTAATATGACCGTTCTCGAACTTTCCGAGCTTATCAAGGAACTGGAAGAGAAATTCGGTGTTTCCGCTGCTGCCCCTGTTGCCGTAGCAGCTGCCGCCGGACCAGCCGACGGCGGTGCAGTTGCAGAAGAGAAAACTGAATTTGATGTTATCCTGACAAGTGCAGGAGATCAAAAGATCAAGGTTATTAAGGAAGTGAGAGCTATTACCTCGCTTGGTTTGAAGGAAGCCAAAGATTTGGTAGAGGGTGTACCTGCTCCGATCAAAGAAGGAGTAAGCAAAGACGAGGCTGCTGCAATCAAGACTCAAATCGAAGGTGCCGGTGGTACTGTAGAGATAAAATAATTACTTTCATTAATGCTATCGGGACAATAAGTGCCCGTAGGCAATCCAATCATTCAGGAAACGCTATAGGGCTTTAAGCCCCGTAGCGTTCCTGTGTTTGTAGGTTTTCCAATTTCAAGTCAGATCGCTTTTTTTCATATATACTGAAAATTCAGAGGAATAATAAAAAAGCCATCTGTATCAAGCGGAATGTTTCGAGGGGAATATGAGAAGAGTACGTAAGAATTTTGCGAAAACAAGCCAGATTTTGGAACCGCCACATCTTATCGCAATGCAGCGGGAATCTTACGAGCACTTTCTGCAGCGAGATATTGCCCCGGAGTCGCGTAAAGACGTTGGCTTGCAGGCCATCTTCCAAAGTATCTTTCCTATTACCGATTTCAATGGTCTATGTTCCCTCGATTTCGTTCGATACGCTTTCGGCGAGCCGAAGTACACCGTTTCCGAGTGCATCGAGCGAGGTATGACGTATGAGGCGCCGCTGAAAATCACTGTGCGCTTGATCACGTTCGACGTCGATGAGGAAACAGGTGTGCAGTCTGTCCGTGACATTAAAGAGCAGGAGGTCTTTCTTGGCGCCTTGCCGCTGATGACCCAGGACGGAGTATTTGTCGTCAATGGTACCGAGCGCGTTATCGTCAATCAATTACAGCGTTCTCCTGGCCTTTTCTACACCCATGATCATGGCAAGTCCCATGCATCAGGCAAAAGACTTTACTCAGCGCGCATTATCCCTGTGCGCGGGTCATGGCTTGATTTCGAGTTTGACATCAAAGATATTCTCTATGTCCGGATTGACCGTCGCCGCAAGCTTCCTGTGAGCGTTCTTCTCAAGGCATTGGGATATAGCGACGTCGAATTGCTCAATGAATTTTACCATGCCGATACGATATCGTTTGATGGAAATGGTTACTTTATTAAGTTCAACGCTGTCACATTCGCCAACCAACGATTGAATACCGATATTGTCAACCCCTCAGATGGGACAGTTATTGCCAAGAGGGGCAAAAAGGTCACCAAAACGCTGGCTAAAAAAATCGAGAGCCTAGGTGTTTCCTCGCTTCCCATCGAAGCCGAGGAACTGTATGGGCGGTTTTATGCAAATGATATCGTTAACGAGCAAAATGGTGAGATCCTTGTTCGCTGCAACGATACCGTTACCCCTACATCACTGCAACTGCTTGCAGAAGCCAGAATCAACACTTTCTCTCTTCTGTTCATCGATGGTGTCAATTTCAGTGAGTCTTTTCGAAAAACCCTACTTCTTGATAAAATCAAAGATTCCCAAGAGGCGTTGGTAGAGATTTATCGCCGTCTGCGGCCTTCGAGTCCCCCGACGTTTGAAGTTGCTAAGGCTTTTTTCGAAAATCTTTTCTTCAATTCGGCCACTTATGATCTGTCCGAGGTGGGGCGCTATAAAATCAATACGAAATTAGGGGTGAACACCCCTATCGAAGTGCGCACCCTGACCCAAGAAGACATTGTCAAGAGTGTCAAACATCTTGTGCGGATAAAAGACGAATTGAAGGATGGCGACGACATCGATCATCTCGGAAACAGAAGGGTCCGGACCGTTGGTGAGTTGTGTGAGAATCAGTTCCGTATGGGATTGGTCCGCATGGAGCGCGCGATTAAAGAGCGAATGACATTGCAAGAGATCGAAACGCTGATGCCTCACGATCTTGTGAATCCAAAGCCTGTGACCTCTGCGATCAAGGAGTTTTTCGGTACTAGCCAACTGTCACAGTTCATGGATCAAACGAATCCTCTTTCCGAGGTGACGCACAAACGACGCTTGTCGGCTCTTGGCCCGGGTGGCCTTTCGCGTGAACGTGCCGGATTCGAGGTCCGCGACGTTCATCCAACCCATTACGGTCGGATTTGTCCGGTCGAGACGCCTGAGGGCCCGAACATCGGGTTGATCGTCAGTTTAGCGACCTATGCCACGGTCAATCCCTACGGATTCATCGAGACACCGTACCGACTTGTTAAGGAACGGATTGTTTCCAATGAGCATAAATATTTGTCCGCCCTACAGGAAGAAGATCACGTGATAGCGCCGGCGAAGGTGTCGCTTGAGGGTGACCACTTGGTCGATGACTATCTGATTGCCCGCCATGAAAGCGAGGTCTCCATGGTGGCGGCAGACGAGGTCACTATGATGGATATCGCACCCAATCAGATGGTTTCCGTCGCGGCGTCGTTAATCCCTTTCCTTGAAAACGATGATGCCAACCGTGCCTTGATGGGCTCGAACATGCAACGGCAGGCGGTTCCGTTGCTCAAGACGAGTTCGCCGCTTGTCGGCACCGGTGTGGAGAAATATGTCGCTCGCGACTCGGGGGCCTGTCTGCTCGCCGGGGGCGACGGTGTCGTCGAAGAAGCCGACGCCAACCGCATTGTTGTCCGCTACGATCAACCAGGTATCGATGGATTCGATACGGGCATTGGGGTGTACAGGCTCTCTAAATACAAAAAGTCGAACCAGAACACCTGTTTCAACCAAAAAGCGTTGGTCTATCCGGGTGAGCGGGTCACCAAGGGGACGGTCCTCGCGGATGGACCCTCCACCGAGGTCGGCGAGCTTGCTCTGGGCAAGAATGTTACCATCGCCTTTATGCCCTGGCGCGGATACAACTTCGAGGACTCCATCCTGATCAACGAACGTTTGCTCAAGGAAGACACCTTCACCTCTGTGCACATCGAAATTTTCGAAACCATGGCGCGCGACACGAAATTGGGCAAAGAGGAGATTACACGCGACATCCCCAATGTCGGCGAAGAAGGTTTGCGCAACCTTGACGATTCGGGCATCGTTCGTATAGGGGCCGAAGTGCGCGCAGGGGACATGCTGGTCGGCAAGGTGACGCCGAAAGGGGAAAGCATGTTATCCCCCGAGGAGAAATTGCTCAGGGCGATCTTCGGTGAGAAGGCGGGCGACGTTAAGGATTCCTCTCTCCGGGTACCCCCGGGAATAGAAGGCGTGGTGATTGATGCGAAGGTCTTCTCCAGAAAGGGAGTGGACAAGGACGAGCGCACTCTCATGATTGAGGAAATGGAGATTGAGCGCCTTAACCGGGATATGGAAGACGAGCTGAAGAGCCTGAAGAAAGGTGTGCGCAAATCACTGGCGACCTTATTGGATGGCCGAACGGCGAAAAGCGATGTGAAGGACAAGAAGGGAAAGATCATTCTCAAGTTAGGAAAACAGTTGACCCCCAAGGTCATCGAACAGGTCGGTTTTACCGAACTCCGCGAGCTGGATTTTGCAGAAAAGGTCAAGTACGAAGAGGAGATAGAGGAGGTCTTTGCTCGTTATAACAGTCAATCCGCCATTGTTAGAGGCCGCTATCAAGGCATAGTCGAGCGTATGGAGAAAGGCGACGACTTGCCGCCCGGCGTTGTAAAAATGGTGAAAATTTACGTGGCCACTAAGAGAAAATTGGCGGTCGGCGACAAGATGGCCGGTCGGCATGGTAACAAGGGTGTTGTATCGAGGTTGCTCCCGGAGGAGGATATGCCTTTCTTTGCCGATGGGACAACGGTCGATATTGTGCTCAACCCGCTTGGTGTACCCTCGCGCATGAATGTCGGGCAGGTGCTCGAATGTCATCTCGGATTTGCCGCGAAAAAATTGGGCGAGCAGGTGTCTGCGTTGGCAAAGCGCAAGGAGATCGAAGGATTAAAGCAAAGGCTCCAACAGATTTACTCCCAGGAGGAATATGGGCGCCTGACCGAAGGCCTCGATGACGACGCATTGCTGGATGTGATGCGGAAATACGGTCGAGGCATCCACGTTGCCACACCTGTGTTCGATGGCGCCTCCGAATCCGAAATCAGGCAACTGCTGGTTGAATCCGGCGTCGACGAGGTAGGTCAGTCGACACTGCACGACGGGCTCACCGGTGAACCTTTCGATAACAAAGTCACTGTCGGCACGATGTATATGCTCAAGCTCCATCATCTCGTCGACAACAAGATCCATGCCCGCTCGACAGGGCCGTACTCCCTGGTGACGCAGCAACCGCTTGGCGGCAAGGCCCAATTTGGTGGTCAGCGCCTGGGCGAGATGGAGGTTTGGGCCATGGAGGCCTACGGCGCAGCCTATACATTGAAAGAATTCCTCACCGTGAAATCGGACGATGTTGAGGGGCGGACGACCATGTATGAAAAAATTGTCAAGGGGAACAACTTCCTCGAAACAGGATTGCCGGAGTCCTTCAATGTCCTTGTCAAGGAGTTGAAGGGGCTGTGTCTGGATATCGAACTGCTCGAATAGATTTTCGGCCGTTTCTCATGACAATGTACATGGATCAACGTTTCTCCCGTTGTAACGGATTGATTTGAAATAAGAATAGGTGAATTCGTGGAAGAACTATTCAGCTTCTTTGCAAAACCCAAAGGTCCCGTAAGCTTCAATACGGTGAAAATTTCCCTCGCCTCACCGGAAAAAATCAGGGAGTGGTCGCATGGAGAAGTAAAAAAACCGGAAACCATCAACTATCGCACATTCAAGCCGGAACGCGATGGTTTGTTTTGCGCTAAAATTTTTGGCCCGGTCAAGGATTACGAATGCAACTGCGGTAAATACAAGCGGATGAAACACCGTGGGGTGGTCTGCGAGAAATGCGGCGTTGAGGTCATTCAATCCAAGGTCCGCAGGGAGCGTTTAGGGCATATCGAATTAGCGGCGCCTGTAGCCCATATTTGGTTTCTCAAGAGTCTACCCTCCAAGATCGGGGCTATTCTCGACATGACCCTCAAGCAGTTGGAGCGCATTCTCTATTTTGAATCCTATGCGGTGGTTGCTTCCCAAGTCGAGGCAATGCCGGTCGGCTCTCTTCTCAATGAGGATCAATACCGGACCGCGCTGGAAGAGCATCCTGGTCAGTTTCGCGTGGGCATCGGTGCCGAGGCGATCCGTGAAATGCTCATGGGCCTCGATTTGAAAGAGTTGTCCGAAACGTTGCGCAAGGAGATGAAGGAAACGGGATCAGCCACCAAGCGAACGAAATACGGAAAACGCCTCAATGTCGTTGAGGCCTTTCGCGATTCAGGCAACCGGCCTGAATGGATGATTCTCGAAGTTATTCCCGTCCTGCCGCCGGATCTGCGCCCTCTCGTTCCTCTCGAAGGTGGCAGATTCGCCACCTCGGATCTCAACGATCTGTACAGGAGGGTCATCAACCGCAATAATCGACTGAAACGACTGTTGGAGTTGGATGCGCCGGATATCATTATCCGTAACGAAAAACGGATGTTGCAGGAGGCGGTTGACGTCCTTTTTGATAACGGACGCCGGGGTCGGACCATCACGGGACCGAACAAACGACCACTGAAGTCGCTTTCGGACATGCTGAAGGGGAAACAAGGACGGTTCCGGCAAAACCTGCTGGGCAAGCGTGTCGATTATTCTGGACGTTCCGTCATCGTCGTTGGCCCGCATCTTCGTTTGCACCAGTGCGGTCTCCCCAAAAAAATGGCCCTCGAATTGTTCAAACCGTTCATTTACAACAGACTTGAGCGAAAGGGGTATGTTACAACCATCAAAAGCGCCCGCAAGATGGTCGAAAAAGGGACGAAAGAGGTGTGGGATGTTTTGGACGATATCGTTCAGGAATACCCCGTCATCCTGAACCGGGCACCGACCCTCCATCGGCTTGGCATGCAGGCCTTTGAGGTAGTGTTGATCGAAGGCAAGGCCATTCAGCTCCATCCATTGGTCTGTGCCGCCTTCAACGCCGACTTTGACGGTGATCAGATGGCGGTGCATGTGCCCTTGTCGGTCGAGGCCCAGGTTGAGGCACGGGTCTTGATGATGTCGACCAACAACATCCTTTCGCCTGCCAACGGCGGACCGATCATCATCCCCAGCCAGGATATCGTGCTTGGTCTTTATTATATGACCCGTGAGCGTCTTGGCGTTGTCGGTGAAGGGGCTATTTTCGGCTCGCCCTCTGAGGCGCGGATCGCCTATGACCATGGTGCTGCGCACATGCAGGCCAAAGTCAAGGTGCGTATTAAGAATGCGCTTGTCGATACAACCATCGGACGCATTCTCGTCGGGGAACTGCTTCCGCCCATGGTGCCTTTTTCCTTGGTGAACAAGGAGTTGTCCAAAAAAGAACTCGCCTTCCTCATCGATTATACCTATCGCCACGGCGGAACCAAGGAGACGGTCATTCTCGCCGATCGCCTCAAGGATCTCGGTTACGAGTACGCAACCCGGGCGGGTATTTCCATTTGCATCAACGATATGAAAATCCCTGTTAAGAAAGAGGAATTCGTCGAGGATGCAGAAAAAGAGGCGGCGGATGTCGACCAACAGTACTCGGACGGTCTGATCACCGATGGTGAGAAGTACAACAAAATCATCGATATCTGGTCCAAGGCCACCGACAAAATCACCAAGGAAATGATGGATGAGATGGCGGTTGAATTCATGCCTGATGCATCCGGAAAGATACGCGAGATCAAGAGTTTCAATTCCGTCTATATCATGGCAGATTCTGGCGCTCGTGGCTCCAAGGATCAGATCAGGCAGCTTGCCGGCATGCGCGGCCTCATGGCCAAGCCGTCGGGTGAGATCATCGAAACCCCAATCAAGGCTAATTTCCGGGAAGGTTTGAGTGTTCTTGAGTACTTCATTTCAACCCACGGAGCCCGGAAGGGTCTTGCCGATACAGCTCTCAAGACTGCGAATTCAGGATATTTGACCCGCCGTCTTGTCGACGTGGCGCAGGATTCCACGATTGTCATGAAGGATTGTGGCACGATGCGTGGAACACTGGCGGAACCACTGATCGAAGGTGGAGAAGTCATCGTTCGCATCGGGGAGCGCATTCTCGGCCGCGTTGCTCTTGAGGATGTGGTGGACCCGCATACCGGAGAAGTCCTGGTCGGCATGGATGAGGAGATTACCGAGGATAAGGTCGAGGCCATAGAGGCGGCCGGTATCGATCGCGTCCATATCAGGTCGGTGTTGACGTGCGAGGCGAAACGGGGCATTTGCGCCATGTGTTATGGGCGCGATCTTGGTCGTGGACACATGGTCAACATCGGTGAGGCGGTTGGCATCATCGCGGCACAGTCTATCGGTGAGCCAGGCACCCAGTTGACCATGCGCACGTTCCACATTGGCGGCACCGCCAGAGGTTCGGTGGAGCAGGCCGAGGTGCGAACGCAGCGCGGCGGACAGATTCGATACAAGAATCTGCATTCGGTGACCAACAGTGAAGGGCTCGAAGTGGTCATGAATCGTAACGCTGAAATCACCGTGCTTGACGATCTTGGTGTGGATAGAGAGCGTTTTCCCGTTCCGTACGGCGCCACCTTGCGGATCAATGATGGTCAAAAGGTGGACCCGGGTACGGTAATTGCCGATTGGGACGCTTTTTCCATCCCGATTGTTGCTGAGGTCGGCGGCAAGGTCAAGTATGGCGACGTTGTCGAGGGTGACACCATGCAGGAACGCGTCGACCAAATCACCGGTAAAGCGAGCAAGGTGATCACTCCCGTAAGCTCGACCAAGCAGATGAATCCCCGCATTTCCATCAAGGATGATCGGGGCAGAACCCTGAAGTTGCCCGATGGAGATCTTGCCGCTCGTTATCCGCTTCCCGTGGGGTCGATTATCACGGTCAGCGAACATGATGTCATCTCTCCGGGCACGGTGATCGCCAAGATTCCTCGGGAAACGACTAAAACAAAGGATATTACCGGTGGCTTGCCTCGCGTTGCCGAGTTGTTTGAGGTGCGCAAGCCCAAGGAACAGGCTGTTATCTCAGAGATTGATGGGCGGGTGAGTTTTGGGAAGGATCTTAAAGGAAAGCGAAGAGTCATCGTCACCCCGGAAATCGGTGAGCCGAAAGAATATCTTATCCCAAAATCCAAACACATCACTGTTCACGAAAATGATCGGGTCGAGGCAGGCGATCCTCTGATGGAGGGAAACAGATTACCCAACGATATCCTCAGGGTAAAAGGCGCGGAAGCGCTCGCGCGATTTCTGGTCAATGAGATTCAGGAAGTGTATCGATTGCAAGGTGTCAAAATCAATGACAAGCACATAGAGACCATTGTGCGTCAGATGCTCAAACGAGTCCGGATTACCGATGCCGGCGATTCCCGCTTCATGTTGGATCAGCAGGTTGAATGGTGGAAATTTCAGGAAGAGAACGAACACCTGCTGCATGAAGGTTTGCAACCGGCATCGGCCGAACCTTTGCTGCTCGGTGTGACCAAGGCCTCGCTGTCGACGGATTCGTTCATCTCCGCGGCCTCGTTCCAAGAAACGACAAAGGTCTTGACGAACGCGGCCATGGCCGGGAAGGTCGACGACCTCTCCGGTTTGAAAGAGAATGTGATCATGGGACGGCTCATTTCGGCCGGAACCGGTCTGAAGAAATATCGTTTCCAGAATGACAATTAACAAAGATAAAACTTGACCTTTTCTGTTAGTTCGATTAATAATTCGCGCTTTCATGCTTCCGTTTTCTCCGAAAGGGAAGCCTGATTGTATTATTCAAAGGAGCTGCCTGCATGCCCACAATAAATCAACTGGTCAGGAATAGACGAAAACAGATCACCAAGCGGACTAATACGCCTGCGCTGCAAAGTTGCCCGCAGAAGCGAGGGGTTTGCGTTCGCGTATATACGACGACACCCAAGAAGCCTAACTCTGCGCTTCGAAAAGTCGCGAGAGTTCGTTTAACGAATGGAATAGAGGTAACGTCGTACATTCCCGGCATTGGGCATAACCTTCAGGAGCATTCGGTGGTTCTTATCCGCGGAGGCCGCGTAAAAGATTTGCCTGGTGTGCGCTACCATATCATTCGCGGTACCTTGGATACCCTTGGTGTGAATGATCGTCGGCAAGGGCGTTCGAAATATGGCGCTAAGCGCCCAAAATGATATCTGGTAAAAGATTCTGAGCGGGTTTAAGTATGCCTAGAAAAAAAATGTTAGATAAGAGGCCTGTTGCGCCAGATCCAAAATTTAATTCGATCCTGGTGGCGAAGTTCACGAATGGCTTGATGGGAAACGGGAAGAAAACGGTTGCTCGTCGGCTCTTTTACGATGCCATGGATATAATTGGTGGGAAAATTGCCGATCAGGAACCTCTTGCTATATTTGAAGAGGCCATGGAAAATGTGCGTCCACGCGTTGAGGTGAAGAGTCGGCGTGTTGGTGGTGCAACGTACCAGGTGCCTGTCGAAGTGCGTCCTGAGAGGCGAAACGCTTTAGCTATACGCTGGATTATTAATTTCTCAAAAGGGCGTTCTGGGCAGACTATGTCCGAAAAGCTAGCGGCGGAACTGCTGGATGCCTTCAATAATCGTGGGGCATCGGTAAAAAAGAAGGATGATACCCATAAAATGGCAGAGGCGAACAAGGCATTTGCGCATTACCGGTGGTAAGGGTCACCCCTATCGGCTCCCTAAGCTGAGATCGGGATTGACAAGCGGCTAAATATGCTGTACATACAGCGGCATTTTTCTTTGGGTCAATCCGGAGGAATGTTCTCTTTGTAAGCAGGAAATAACGGTGGCAGGTGTCGATCCATTATCCCATGTCCGCAATATCGGCATAATGGCCCATATCGATGCGGGGAAGACAACCACCACCGAGAGAATTCTCTACTACACAGGCCGATCGCATAAGATCGGAGAGGTTCATGATGGCACGGCTGTCATGGATTGGATGGAGCAAGAGCAGGAGCGAGGGATTACAATTACCTCTGCTGCAACTACCTGCCAGTGGAAAAATTGCCAGATTAATATCATCGACACCCCTGGGCATGTTGATTTTACCGTTGAAGTTGAACGATGCCTGCGTGTTCTTGATGGAGCGATAGCAATCTTTTGTGCGGTTGGGGGGGTGGAACCGCAGTCGGAAACGGTATGGCGTCAAGCCGATTATTATCGTATTCCACGAATTGCATTCGTTAATAAGATGGATCGAATCGGGGCATCGTTCAACAAGTGCCTCGATCAAATTGAAAACCGGCTGGGAGCATCTCCGGTAGCTATTACGCTTCCCGTTGGTAGCGAAGATACTTTTGTTGGCATTATCGATCTGATCGGATGGAAGTTGCTTCGATTCGATGAAGAAACGCTAGGGCAAGTTATCTTCGAAGAAGAAATACCGGAGTCATTGCTAGGAGAATCATCGGCCGCCAAAATGGCCCTACTCGAGAAGTTGGCCGACTTCGATGAGAGGGTCATGGAACAATACTTAAACGACCAAGAGATCGCTCCAGGTGAGATACGGGCTGCATTGCGGAAAGCTACGCTTGCCCTTGAGTTGGTACCAGTGCTTTGTGGTTCCGCCTTTAAAAATAAAGGTGTGCAACCGCTGCTAGACGCCATTGCATGGTACCTGCCATCACCCGCAGATGTTCCCCCTATTGAGGGGACGGATAAGGACGGTGCGCCGCTTATCCGTAAAGCAGAGAGGAGTGAACGGTTCTGCGGTTTAGTCTTTAAGCTGCAAACTGATCCGTATGTGGGTAATCTAGCCTTTATTCGCGTTTATAGCGGTGAGCTTAAGCTAGGCGAGAAAGTTTTTAACCCACGGAAGAAGAAAACGGAAAAAATCTCGAAACTGTTAAAACTTCATGCCAACAAGCGTGAAGAGATCCAATCGATTGGCGCAGGTGACATCGGTGCAATTGTCGGGCTGAAATTTACCCGAACTGGCGATACCCTTTGTGAGGCCAACGATTTTATTGTTCTGGAGGCAATGCAATTTCCAGAACCTGTCATTGGCGTTGCTATCGAGCCAAAGACAAAAGCTGACGAGAATCACCTTGCTGAAAGTTTGGAGAAGATCGCACAAGAAGATCCTAGCTTTAAGGTGAGCGTCAGCGAAGATACTGGCCAAACAATAATCTCGGGGATGGGGGAATTGCATCTGGAGATTATTGTCGACAGGCTGATTCGTGAATTCAAAATAGCTGCGAATGTTGGCAAACCTCAGGTTGCCTATCGAGAAACAATCACGAAAATATGTCGATCTGAGGCTCGTTTCGATACGATAGGCAGTGGCAAAGAACAGTACGGGCACGTTGAAATTGAACTCGCTCCTGCTGAATCAGGGAGTGGCAACCAATTTCGGTGTTGCGTTGAAGAAACGCAAATTCCTTCCAACTTTGTTGAGGCTATAAGAAAAGGAGTTCTTGACAGCCTGGATTCAGGGCCCCTGATCGGTTACCCGTTACTGGATGTGATTGCATCGCTGGTGGGTGGATCGTTTGATGAAGACAAGTCTACGGATATGGCTTTTGGTGTTGCAGCAACGATGGCTTGTCGGAAAGCTGCAAATCTTGGTGATCCGGTCCTGCTGGAGCCAGTGATGAAACTTGCCATCGTCACCCCGGAAGAGTATCTGGGTGACGTTATGAACGACTTGAACAGAAAACGTGCTACCATAGAAGGGGTGGATGCCGAAAAAGGCAGGCAAGTAATACGCGCTAAGGCGGCCCTTTCGGAACTTTTTGGATATTCAACGGATTTACGCTCGGCCACTCAAGGCAGGGCAACTTTTACCATGATTTTTAGTGAGTTCGCGATGGTTCCGCCCAAGCGTGCTGAAATCATTATACATAAAATTAGAGGCGTATAACCATACTACCCCCATTGAGGTGCTTGAAATGGCGAAGGAAAAATTTGCGCGGACGAAGCCGCATGTCAATGTCGGAACAATCGGTCACATTGACCATGGAAAGACCACTCTGACGGCAGCGATAACGCGAGTACTGTCGACAAAAGG
>Ga0074195_1000932_pt1 | contig 47484 bp, 39 predicted proteins | sample EPASupsiteHSE623_FD_64525 | JGI IMG/M metagenome (GOLD analysis project Ga0074195, IMG submission 64525) | Bioremediated contaminated groundwater from EPA Superfund site, New Mexico - Sample HSE6-23 | ecosystem: Environmental > Aquatic > Deep subsurface > Groundwater > Contaminated ...
ATCGACAGCGAAAGCGGCGCGCCGCGAAAAAAAGGCTGCCGCGCGCGCCGCGCGGAAGCAGCGCTTCGAAGCCTGGTTCAGCCCTTGGGCCGCTGCCCTCGCCGGGGCTGTCATCGCCATCGCTTTTCTCTTCGAAAACAATATGGCGCTCAAGCTCGGCATGTTCTTCCTTCTGGCGCTCGCCGCCCACTTCGCCGGGAAGCGCCTTTCCTTTGTCACCACCATCGTCGTTTCGGCCGGGATTATTCTCACCAATCTCCTCGTGCCCTCAGGCAGAGTGCTCGCTCGCCTCGGCCCCCTCGCTATCACCCAATTCGCCCTTACCGAGGGCATAATGAAAGCCCTCACCTTCGAAGGCCTCATGCTGCTCTCAAAAGCCTCCATCATGCCCGGGCTAAAACTTCCCGGGAATCTTGGCGGCATCGTGGCGACAGCTTTTGTGTATTATGACCATATCATTGAGTACAAAGGCAGAATCCGCGCGGCCAGCCTGAGCGCCGACGCGGACGCCATGATGAGCGCCGTCTGGGAACATGAGAACCTTGGCGATCCCACCCAAGCCAAGGCCGACGGGCCAGCGAACCCCGCCCCCGCGAAAGCCAACGCCGGCAACGCGATCCTGATCATCGCGGTGCTCGCCTTCGTCGTCTCCTCTCTCCTCTTCTAGAACGCTTCCCTGCCCGAAGGCCTCAGCCTTTCACGACGATGTTGACCAATTTATCCTTGACCACGATTACTTTCGCCACTGCCTTGCCGCCTACCCATTCGATCACCTTGGGCAGAACCAAGGCCGCCGCTTTCAGGCTGGCTTCGTCCGTCCCCGCGGCCACCATCAAACGTTCGCGGATCTTGCCATTCACCTGGATGACAACCTCTTTCTGCTCGTCGAGGGTAAGCGCCTCCTCGTAGAGCGGCCAAGACGCGCGGGCGAGGCTTCCCTTGTGGCCGAGGCGTTCCCACATCTCCTCGCCCAGATGGGGAGCGTAGGGCGCGACCATGAGGACGAAGGGCTCCCAGAGGCTTCGCGGCACCTGGTCGAGCTTGGACACGTCGTTGAGATAGATCATCATCTGCGAAATCGCGGTGTTGAAATTGAGCGTATCCGTGTCCGTCGTCACTTTCTTGACGGTCTTGTGGAGGAGCTTGAGAAGCTCGGCGGAGGGCGCCTCATCGCTTATCGGCTTTTCCGATGTGGCCCAGGCGCGTTCCAGGAAGCGGCTTACGCCCACGAGGCCCGCGGTCGACCAGGGCTTGGACACCTGCAGGGGGCCCATGAACATTTCGTACACGCGCATCGTGTCGGCGCCGAACTCGGCGACGATATCGTCGGGATTGACCACGTTGCCGCGGCTCTTGGACATTTTCTGGTTGTCCTCGCCGAGGATCATGCCCTGGTTCACAAGGCGCTGGAAGGGCTCATCCGTGCTTACGACGCCGGCGTCATAGAGAACCTTGTGCCAGAATCGGCTGTAGAGGAGGTGGAGCACCGCGTGCTCGGCGCCGCCCACATAGAGGTCGACGGGCATCCAGTATTTTTCGATCTTCGGATCGACGAAGGCTTTATCGTTTTTCGGGTCGAGGAAGCGCAGATAATACCAGCAGGAGCCAGCCCACTGGGGCATAGTGTTGGTCTCGCGCTTGGCGGGGCCGCCGCAGCGCGGGCAGGTGGTGTTCACCCATTCGGGGATGTTCGCGAGCGGCGATTCGCCCGTCCCGGTCGGCGTGTAGCTCTTCACGTCGGGCAGAAGCAAGGGCAGGTCTTTTTCATCCAGAGGGACGATGCCGCATTTTTCGCAGTGGACGACGGGGATGGGCTCGCCCCAGTAGCGCTGGCGGCTGAAGAGCCAGTCGCGGAGCTTGTAGTTGATGGCTTTCTTGCCGATGCCGCGTTCCTCAAGCCAGGCGGTTATCCGCTTGATGGCCTCGGGCGTGGGCAGGCCGGTGAAAGCGCCGGAATTGACGGCAAAACCGTCGGCGGCCGTGCATTCCGCGGGCTCGCGATCGAAGGGACCGGTTTCGCCGGCCGCGGCCACCACCTGGATGATGGGCAGGCCGAAAACCTTGGCGAAGTCCCAGTCGCGCTCATCGTGGGCGGGAACGGCCATGATGGCGCCGGTTCCGTAGGAGATGAGGACATAGTCCGAAATCCAGACGGGGATCTTCGCGCCGTTCACGGGGTTGATCGCGTAGGCGCCGGTGAAGACGCCGGTCTTGTCCTTGGCCAGGTCCGTGCGCTCCAGGTCGCTCTTGCGGGCGGCGGCTTCGACGTAGGCCTCGACGGCGGCCTTCTGTTCGGGCGTCGTGATGCGCTCGACGAAGGGATGCTCGGGCGAAAGGACCATATAGGTCGCGCCAAAAAGGGTGTCGGGGCGCGTCGTGTAGATTTCCAGTTTCTCTGCGTGGCCAGCCAGGTCGAAATGGACGGAGGCGCCCTCGGAACGGCCGATCCAGTTGCGCTGCTGGATCTTTATCGGCTCGGGCCAGTCGAGGGTTTCAAGGCCTTCGAGGAGGCGGTCCGCGTAGGCGGTGATCTTGAGCACCCACTGGCGGATCCGCTTGCGCGTCACCTTTGTGTGGCAACGATCGCAGAGGCCATCCTTGACTTCCTCGTTGGCGAGGCCCGTCTTGCAGGAAGGGCACCAGTTGATCGGCATTTCCGACTCGTAGGCAAGGCCGCGGTTGAAAAGCTGGAGAAAGATCCACTGGGTCCACTTGTAGTAGTCGGGCAGGCAGGTCGAGACTTCGCGATCCCAGTCGTAGGAAAAGCCCAGGGACTTGATCTGGGTCCGGAAGCGCTCGACATTGGCCATCGTCGTCACCTCAGGGTGCGTTCCCGTCTGGATGGCGTAATTCTCGGCGGGAAGGCCGAAAGCGTCGAAGCCCATGGGATGAAGGACATTGTAGCCATTCATGCGAAGGAAGCGGCAATAGATATCGGTGGCGGTGTAGCCTTCGGGGTGGCCGACGTGGAGCCCGGCGCCCGAGGGATAGGGGAACATGTCCAGGACATAGCGGCGCTTTTCCTTGGGGATCGATGGGTCTTCTTTCGCCGCGAAGGTTTTGCCCTCTTCCCAGCGCTTCTGCCATTTTTTTTCGATGCTCTCAAAAGGATACTTCGCCATTTGCTTCGCTCCGGATTTTTTCGAAAAGGGATTCGCGCGCCACAGCGTGGATATTTCGAAGATAGTAGCAGTTTTTTCAGCTAGTCGGCAAGCCTCCCATGGACTTTTTGGATTAAGGACAGGATAACAGGAACACAGGATCGACACCGCAGCCAGTGTCGTTCAAATGTGCCTGATCTTCCTTTCAATTTCCCTTATCGCGGTATACGCCTCGCGTAAAAATGTTTCTTCGTTCATTCCTTTTTGTTTCGGCAGCACTTCCAGATTCAGAACGCCCTTGTACTCCTTAGGAACCATTTTAATGAACGCTTCCCAATCCACTTTCCCTTGATGCGGAATCCAATGATCGTCCACCAATCCATCATTATCCGAAATATGAAAACACAGCACCCTGTCGCGATACCGTTCCAGCAGGCTGAGTTTTGGGTCTCCATGCAAATTGTCGTGGGAAGTATCAAAACATAAGCCCAGCGTTCTGTCCTCTATCGATTCAAAGACCGTCTCGAGCACGCTGTTTTGCTTTGTGTTTTCCGCCGCTATCAAAACATTCTTGTCTTTCGCGTACCGAACAATATTTTTGAGAACGCCAATCCCGCGCTCATTCGCTTCTTTAACTCTAAATCCCTTCGTTACGTGGATCACCAGGATAGGAATTTGATGCCGCGCGCAGTAGTCGATGTGCTTTCTGAGCTCTTCTTCCATATCACGAGCTTTGCCGCTGTCCCATAGCGTGTTGATCCTGCTATAGGGGGCATGCGCGTACTCTAGAAAAAGCCCATTGTCGCGAATGAGCTGGGGGATGGAATCAGGATCAATTTCCAAGTACCCCTCTTCATCGATCCACATCGACGTGGAATCGAATCCCGCCTTCTTGATCGCTTTTATTCTTTTTTTGATAGTATGAGGTATTCCATACCAATTGAAGATTCCTACCATATGTCCCTTTTCGCGTTCAATTGTCCCCGTAGGGAATAAGGGGCAAACCCAGTTCTTTTAAAAACTCATTATGCTTTTTCGTCGCTTCAGAAATGCTTTTCTCAATATTCACCAATTCTCTATTGACCGCCTGAAGGTCTATTTCCTCTTCTTGTACCGCGGTGCTGATATAACGGGTAATGTTGAGATTGAAGCCGTTAGCGGTGATCTCTTCCATGGACACCTTGCGCGAATAACGCTCTTCTTCTTTTCGGAATTTATATGTGGACACGATTTTTTCGATATGGTCGGAGGATAGCTGATTTTGCCTTTTGCCCTTCTCGAAATGTTCGCTGGCGTTGATGAAAAGCACATCATCGGGCTTTTTGCATTTCTTGAGCACGAGGACGCAGACGGGGATGCCTGTCGAGAAAAACAGGTTGGCTGGCAGACCTATGACGGTATCGATATTACCGTCTTCAAGAAGCTTCCGGCGAATGCGCTCCTCGGCTCCGCCGCGGAAGAGCACCCCATGCGGCAGGATGATCGCCATGGTGCCTTCGTCGGATAGAAAATGAAAGCCATGGAGGAGGAAAGCGAAGTCGGCGGCGGACTTGGGCGCCAATCCGTAATTCTTGAAGCGGAAGTCCTCAGCCAAGGCATCATTGGGCTCCCAACGATAGCTGAATGGCGGATTGGCCACCACCGCGTCAAACTTCTGTTTTTTCGCGGGATTCTGTTCCCTGAGAATGTCCCAATCGTTGAGCAGCGAGTCGCCGTGATGAATTTCAAATTCAGAGTCCTTGACGCCGTGAAGGAGCATGTTCATCCGCGCCAGGTTATAGGTGGTGATGTTCTTTTCCTGGCCAAAAATCTTTCCGATACCATTTGCTCCAATCTGCTTTCGGACATTGAGAAGGAGCGAACCGGAACCGCAGGCGAAGTCCAGTACCTTGGACAAGCGCTTTTTCTTGCCCGTGCTTGGATCTTGGCTATCCAAGGTGACAATCTCCGAGAGGATCGTGGAAATCTGTTGCGGGGTATAAAACTCGCCGGCCTTTTTGCCCGAACCCGCGGCAAACTGTCCGATCAGGTATTCGTACGCATCGCCCAAGACATCGCTGGACGTGGAGAACTTGGCGATGCCTTCGGCGATCTTGGTGATGATGGCGCAGAGCTTGGCATTGCGCTCGGTGTAGTTCCGCCCCAATTTTTCCGACGAAAGGTTGATCTCGGAGAACAAGCCCAAGAAGGCGCTTTCAAAGGATTCGTTCTCGATGTATCGGAACCCGTCTTCCAGCCGATGAAGCAAGTCGCCATGCTGCATACGCGCCAACTCTGAAATGCCGCTCCATAGGTAATCGGGCTTGACGACATAATGGACCTTGCGCCGCATCTGCAATTCAAATTGAGCGATGTCATCGGCGTTATTTTTATACCAGAACGCCAAAGGCGAGAGACCCGCGGCCTCTCCCTTCCCGGGAAAATCCTTGCCCAATTCCTTTTTTGCCGCTGTTTCGTAATTATCCGAAAGATAGCGCAAGAATAAAAACGAGAGCATGTAATCGCGGAAATCATCGGCATTCATGGAGCCGCGCAGATCATCGGCGATTTTCCAGAGTGTCGTGCCTAGTTCTTTTTGATTGTTATCGGTCATGAGTGGTCGGCTTCCTTTGGCTTTGTCAGATACTTTTGCTTAGGGCTATTGGGCTTTTCAGGAATTGTCAATGATAGGAGACCAGCATTGATCAGGGGATTCAGGATCCCCAACCGGAAGTGCTTGCGGTCTGTCATTCCAAGATATTCCATAATCTCGTCCCGGCTTTTAGGTTCGGCGCAAAAAGCTAAAACTTGACCAGCTTTTGCCGAGTCGACTCGGGGGGTAACTTGGGGGGTAACTTGGGGGGTAACTTGGGGGGTAACTTGGAGGGTAACTTGCGGGGTAACTTGCAGGGTACCCGGGCGCAAGAAGACAGCGCGGACGAAGCCGGAGAATTTGTAGCGCAGGGGGGCCAAGCCAGCTTCTTTCAGCAGGTTTTGCATGCGGCGAATGCCGGTTCCCATCTTTTCGATATAGTCGATGCGTTGCATCAGGTTGGCGATGTTGGGGTTGCGCAAAAGGCTCACGGTGCCAAAGTCTTCGATTTTAAGACCCTTGGGCAGACCTCCGGGGCTGGTGATCTCCACTCGGTCGTCGAAGATTTCCACCATGATGTTTGCACCCTTTTCAAAATAGTCCCTATGGATTACCGCATTGATCACGGCCTCGCGCAGAGCGGCATAGGGAATTTCCGGAATTTCTTTGCGCGCGGGGGAACCGTCAAACTCATAGCGGACATTCAGGTGCTGCTTGAGATAAAGCATGGTCTGGTCGATGCTATCCACGATGTCCTGGTTGAAGTCCTTGCGGTCAAGGATAGTCACTTTGTCACGTCCCTTGTAGAGGGCACAGGTCACGCAAGTATGGAAATAGTAGTCGGCTAGATTACGGGCAAAAAACAGAACCGCAGTATTGGAATACCAGACCCTCCCCTGCTGAATATCGACCGCATGAAGGTTTTTCAAGATACGGCTTGTGTCCAATACAGGACTAATGCCCGAAAGTGTGAGGAAGCGCTGGAATTTTTCTTCGTCAAAATTGTCCCTGCTGAAATCGCGCTTGATCAACTCGTCAAAGCGTACCTTGCCTTCAGACTTTACAAACTCGACGATTTCGTCCCTTTTCATCTTCTGGGCATTAGGACCGGTACGGTTATAGAAGCCAGAGGAGCAGCGGTAGGGCTTATCGGTGCCCTCGCGGACTTCCACCACCACGATGTTTTCGAATTCCTCTACAATTATCTGAACAGGCGGATCGCAGTTGTTCGCGATGTCCTGAATCTGCGACTTGGTCTTGTTGTCTGCCACAAAACCCTTAACCCTGCGGTCATCGGCGATCCCCAGGAAGATGAAGCCCCCGGAAGCGTTGGCGAATGCCACCATTTCGCGATCAAGGCCGGCCATTTGCTCCTTGAACTCGATACGGTAGCCTTCGCCTTCCGAGAGAACGAGCTTAAGTTCGTCATAGGTCATGGGGTACCTCTATCGGCAGAAGGAAGCAAAGCTATATAAGCATCTCCCATCATCATGCGATAATGAGCCTCATTATTTGTTTCTTGGAAAATTTGGTGAAACACCATCAAATAGCTTTCGATCTGGCTGTTGTCAATGGAGACGTATAAATCATCTTGGGGAAAATGCGATCCGTCATTAACCCAGGAAAAGAGCGATTTGCATACCATCTTCTCTTTGCCTTCGAAATGACAGCAAATTCCATCAAGATCGACTCCTCCTAAAATCTTGAAATAATATTCGAGGATTCTTCGCAGTGTATTCTGTATAGTCAAGGCATTTCTATTATTAGAAGCACGAATTTCAGACCATAGAAGATCATAGGATGTTTTGATGGGATTCGTGTCACATCTTTGTATTCTAGAGCCAATAGTGTCTCTACGCACAATCCAAAAGGTCTCTTCACGCATTGCCTGGTTTTTTTTACGATTGGAATTGTATGATATTTCCTTGTGGAAATACACATTATGTGTCATTACAAAAATCTGCTTGATATGACCGGAATTAGTCCGAACCTCCTCAAATAAACCTTTGATCAGACTGCTCACGACAAAGAGAATATCGCTATCTAAACTTGATACTGGGTCATCAAAGACAATGATCCGGTCTGTAGTAATATCGCTTTCCGAACTGCTTCCCTTTAGGAGATAATAGAAATAAAGAAAGCACACAAATGTCTTTTCCCCTTCGCTAAGCGTTGTCTTGGCGTCCATGCCATTTTTTCGCAGAAGACGATATGAATTTCCTGCAACGGACTTGCTTAAATAAAAAGAAGTGAATCCAAATTGTTTTAAAAGGCCATTTATGCCATCAATTGTTGGTTGTATTGTGGTTGTCTGCTTTTCCAGATTCCGCACCTCGGACTCTTTTTTTTTCCTTTCTTCGTTATTTTTGCTTATCTGGGATTCTAAGTTGGTAATTGCTTTCTCAAGTCCTGTCTTCTTGTTCTTGTAGTTTTCAAAATCGGATTTTGTCTCTTCTAGTAGGAAGCGCCATACCTGAGCTATCAATTGTCGCTTTTCATCAGCCAAATTTGTTACTATCGCATTGTGCTTTTCGACTTGTTGGTTTGCGCTGACGATTAATGCGGCAATTGAATCCAAGTTGACACGAAGAGATTCTAAGACAATAACATGACTGGGCTCATTCTTCTTATCTTTTAATCGCTGTTGGTTAATGGTGACTTTCGATAAAAAAAGCTCATACTCTTTTGCTAATTTTGAACTGTCCAAAAATTGGGTCGAATCTGTGATTATCGATTGAATTGTGTCTTGTAGCCTTTGAGATTCTGTTGCATAGCTAGAACAAAGAGTTTCGATTGCTTGATTATTTTTAAGAAAATTTTCATCGAAGTACTCTGCAAGGCTCTCTGCAAAAGATTCATGTGTTTTCTGCTGGCAAAATGGACAGATATGATCATTCTTTTCAAAATAGATTTTCCCGCGTTTTACCCAGTCGCTATTGCCTAGTTTCTTGATCATCGCGGCGATATCAACATCTTCTTTGCCAATCACGGGTATTAATAAAATAGGATCGTCTTCAAAGCGGATCAGTGCATCGCCATTGATTTTGGAAACGAAGTTTTCTTTTAATGCTGCAGAATTAAAAATGCTCTGTGCTTTGACCTGTAAATCATCATATGATAACAGGCTGGCAGAATTCGAACTAGCTTCCTGAAAAAAACGAATTAGAAACTTTTCTGCATTATTCCTCAGGCCTTCGAAAGCTTCAGAAAAAATTCCATCGTATTTTTGTTTCAATTCCCAGACTCTAGTCTTGAATTCTTCTTCTAAGAATTTTAATTCACCTTTCTTCCCAATTCCGCTATCTGCCCCCTGAAGGGTTTCTATAAGCCCTGAATTCTTTCTTGCAAGTTCATCAATTTCTTTTTTAATTGTTGCGATTTTCGCCAATGTACTTGTTTGGGATTCGCCAAGAGTGAAAACGCCTTTAAGCTCGCTAGATAAATTGAAGTTATTTTCTATGAAATCAAGGTTGTACACCATGGGCTGAATTCTAATCCCATTTTTCCATTTCACATAACAGGAAGCATAGGCTGCTTCATTGGCGATTATTCGACTGATAGTTGTCTTTCCTGAACCGTTTGATCCATAAATGAAATTAAGCTGCGAAAGCCTATCCATTATTTCTTGATTTGAACCATAAGTCGCGATGTCGGCAATACTGATCGATTCAATCATTTTTCCCTCTAAGGTGTTGCACTAACAACACCTTGTATAAAAATCTTTAGGCAATTCTCCTTCCATTCCAGATCCTTCATAGAGATATTCAAAATTTTGCATAGATCATCTCTCTCCCTCCTTCGGCGCCGGGAAAAGTTGCTGCAGGATACCTTTTTTGTATATCTTGAGTGCTTCGATCTTTTGGTTCTGAGCTTTAATCAGCTTATTAATAGAAGACAGACAATCGGCGATTTTCTGTTGTTCGGAGAGAAACGGAAATGCAATTCTATATTTAGAGATTTTTGGCATTGTTAATTGAGGTATTCCTGTGCTTTCAATAGCAAATGTTGTACTATTTATCATTTCTTCTAGAAATATTGGTGCAACAGACTCGTTCGGCATAATTACAATTAGTCGTACAATTGCACAAAACTTTGCATTTCTTGCATTTGCTAGTCCAAGAGTACCCCGACCGCTAACCGTAACGCACCCTTCATTGTATAGATAAGTAGCTGAGTATCCATAAATTCCTTCTCCTGCACCATTTGCATAAATTGGAAAAGGATGCTCAGCATCCTTTTCTTTGCGAAAATCTAATCTAGCTACATCCCCACCAACTGAAAATTTGCCTATTTCACCAAGCGGTTTCACCTCCCACTCCCCCGCATCTCGAAACTCTGAAAAGCGCAGTCTTGGCACGGATTCGCCTTCAGCTGGGAAGAGCTTCTGCATTAGGCTACTTTTATGGAGCTTGAGAGTTTCGAGCTTTTTTTTGAGGATGGCAATAAAGTCATCAAGAGATGATAAACAACTGGCTATTTTTTGCTGTTCAAGAATTGATGGAATAAATACTGGAAATGAAGCAAATTCGTTCCCGTTGATACCTGGCTGACCACTTCGTGCAGAATTAATTTGAACCCATTCCCAATAATATTTTGAAGTGAGAAAATTATGAATAAATATTGAAGAAACTTTTTTAGAGTTAGGCCTGATTCGTATCAGGAAACCAGCGAATACTAGCTTCCCATCAGTAATTTTGTAACGATAAGATTTTCCAACACTAGCACCTGTTCTGGCAATTACAATATCACCATCTTTTAAATAATTTCGATCAGTAACGTTAATATCGACAGAAGTTTTTTGATCAGAAATAAAATCACCTTCATCAGAAATATCTGTTATTCGTAAATAAGTTGGCAGATATTCTGAAAAAGGAACAGCTTGTGCATTAACGCCATATTCAGGATGACTTGCAAGATAATCTCCCAATAGGCCCATCTCCCACTCCCCCGCATCCCGGAATTCCGGAAAGCGCAGCTTGGGAACAAGCCCTTGCTTGCTTTGTTCAATTTTCATACGCCGCCAGTCCCGAGATTTCTTTGCCCTGTGCCAGCTTATACAGTAGCGGTGTCAGGTCTTCCATCAAGTTTAGTTCCTTTTGCGTCCGGGCTTTCCAGCCTAATTCCAGGGGCGCGAGCAGATCGCTCAACGCTTCGCCGTCGAAGATCATGCGTTGGATAATGCCATCGATGAATCCCTGTAGGGCCGATGGTTCCAAACCGTGTTTGGCGGCCAGCTCCGCGATTCGCCGGGCGTTCTTTTCAGCCTTGAAGGCCACGTAGCCTTGCTTGATCTCCTTCTCGTTCAGGCCTTCGCCGGTCTTCAGCGAGTTAATATAAGCGGCGATATCCTCGCGTTCGTCCATAAACTTGGCATCCGATTCGATCAGGCCGATGAGCTCTTCCCTCGTCATCGTCTGTTTGCCAGGTTTGGCCTGCGTATAATTGGCGATAAGCTGCATGATATAGTCGTAGTCGATCATCGCCGAGGCGAAAAGCACGAACTCGAAATCCAGCTCTTGAACGAAGTCGGATTCGTCGCCCCATTTCGCCTGCTTGGCCTTGAGACGTTGGGCGGTTTCCAGATAGACGCCTCTGAATCCCCAGTGAAGGTCTTCGGGCAACACCGCTTCGATCTTTTCATTGTCCTGCGGACTTAAGTCGGTGTACTGATCCAGCTGGGTTTTCAGCCGCTGCACTTCCTTGAAAAGGTTGATGAATTGACCTCGCGCCGTGTCGCCTTTCAAGTTGGCTACTTCTTCCGGCGCGAACTCCAGACCTTGGGACCTCATGAAGGTGTTCAAAGCCGCGACAGCTTTTCCAAGATTGCCGATCACGACAGGCGCGGGATCGACAAGCCAGATCTCCTTGGCTCGATCCGTCTTCTCCCCGGAAAAGAGGGCGATCGCCTCGTTGACCGCCTCTTGCTGCTGGCGGAAATCCAAGATATTGCCATAGGGTTTGGTGTCGTTTAGGATCCGATTGGTACGGGAAAATGCCTGAATCAAACCATGGTATTTGAGGTTTTTATCGACATACAGGGTGTTGAGATATTTTGAGTCAAAACCGGTCAGGAGCATATCCACCACAATGACCAGATCGATTTTCTCCTCATACGGAGAATCTTGGTTGGTGTACTGCTGATCCTTGATGCGTTTCTGCACATCCTGATAGTACAGGTCAAAATCATTGATAGTGTGGTTGGTTTTATAACAGGCGTTGTAATCCGCGATTATCGCTTTGAGGGCTGCCTTCTTCTCATCCGGCGCTTCCCGATTGTCAGAGCGTTCCTGGGGCAGGTCTTCCTGAATCTGCTGGACATCCTTATTGCCCTCGGCCGGCGGAGAAAATACGCAAGCGATATTCAAGGGCCAGAACGAACTGTCTTCCGCCAGCCTCTCGGCCTGAATTTTCTTGAAGAGTCGGTAATACTCGATGGCATTGTTTATGGAAGCCGTGGCCAAGATCGCGTTGAATCTGCGTCCCGCCGAGGCGGCATCGTGTTTGTCTAAAATAGCTTTGACGATGGCTTCCTGGGTCAGCGTTTCTCCCGGTTTGGGGGTCGCTTTCCCCTCGGCTTTATAATAATCGATATGAAATCGAAGCACGTTGCGGTCTTCGATGGCGTGGGTGATGGTGTAGGCGTGAAGCTGTTTCTGGAATACATCATCGGTCGTGACGAGCGAGGCTTCCTGACCTTCGATCTGTTGATAGGTGGCGTTCTTATCAAAGATGGGCGTGCCGGTAAAGCCGAACAATTGGGCATTCGGGAAGAATTCCTTGATGGCCTGATGGTTGTCGCCGAACTGGGAGCGGTGGCACTCATCGAAGATAAAGACCATGCGTTTGTGTCGCAAAGGTTCCAGCCGTTCTTTGTAATTTCTCTTGTTGGTGCCGTCCAACGCCAGGCCAAGTTTCTGAATCGTCGTGACGATCACCTTATCGGCGTAACTATCGGACAACAGCCTGCGGACCAATGCCTCGGTGTTGGTGTTTTCCTCGACGCAATCTTTCTGGAATTTGTTGAATTCCTCGCGGGTTTGTCGGTCCAAGTCTTTCCGGTCTACCACAAAGAGGCATTTTTCGATGTCGGGGTTGTCCTTGAGCAAGGTGGAAGCCTTGAAGGAGGTCAAGGTCTTGCCGCTTCCCGTCGTATGCCAAATGTAGCCGTTGCCCCTATTTTGGTGGATGCAATCGACGATCGCCTGGACGGCATAAATCTGATAAGGGCGCATCATCAAAAGCTTTTGTTCGCTGGCGACCAACACCATGTAGCGGCTGATCATCGAACCAAGGGTGCATTTCGCTAAAAACTGCTCGGCAAAATTATCCAAATGCGTGATTTTCTTGTTGGCTTCATCGGCAAACTGATACAGCGGCAAATACCGCTCATCGGCGTTGAAGCTGAAATGGCGGGCATTGTTGTTGGCGAAGTACCAGGTGTCGCTGCGGTTGCTCACAATGAAAAGCTGCATAAAACAAAGAAGCGTCCGCGTGTATCCATTTCCAGGTTCGTTTTTGTAGTCAACAATTTGCTGCATAGCGCGCCGGGGATTGATCGCCAGGGTTTTCAACTCGACCTGCACAACCGGAACGCCATTGATCAGCAGAATGACATCATAACGCTGATGGCTGTTTTCGGTGTTTATTCTGAGCTGATTCACGACTTCGAAAGAATTCTTGCACCAGTCTTTTATATTGACCAACGTATAATGGAGCGGCGTTCCATCTTCCCGCTCAAAAGTGTTTTGCTCCCGAAGAAGCTTGGCGGCGGAGTACACATCAGCGGTGATGATCTCCTCCATGAGACGCGCGAACTCGGAATCGAGCAACTTAACGCGATTCAGAGCTTCAAATTTCTCCCTAAAGTTTTGTTTCAGGGAAGCGAGATCGTGGATGTCCTGGCGATAGGCGTACTTGAGTTCTATAAGTTTTTCAATGAAATTTTGCTCTATCTGACTTTCGTTTGTCATAATAGCATCTTACTCGATAAATCTCTGGAATTAAACTGTTTCCAAATATTGCCCGAAATAAAATTTGCATTGCGCTACCACCAACCTCATCCATACCCCCACGCAGTTTAGCTATTAATGGCATTCCCGCAAAAATCCTGCCCCCGTCCTGTTATCCTGTCAAAATTTGCCGCAAAATTTTGCTCGCAAAAAAGGCTGCCCGGCACGGGGCAGCCTTGAACTAAAAACTTAAAGCCTGGTCGATTGACCTTACTGCACAAGCACCGGGGCGGGAGGAGCGTCGGGAGAACCGTCGGGCGGAACGACGGCATCGCCGCCGAACTGTATGCTCTGCGGCGTGTCCACCGCGGGAGCCGAAGCCTGCTCCTGAAGAACGGTGAAAGGCCTGAGGTAAGGCTCGACGCCGGCGAGCAACTTGGGCACCTCGAGAAGCACCATGTCCTGGTTGAGCGGCACCCTGAAGGCGGTCTCGACGATCTTGCCGTCGGCGAGAATCTCCACTCTCACCTTGTGTCGTTGACCCTGGACAACAGCCTTGTCCCTGTCCCCCGGGTAGTATTCCCAGGCTTCCTGGTTGTCGATCTGGATCGACATGCCGTCGATGGCCAGTATGCTGCCGTCCTCGGAATCCTTGTTGTCGATCAGGATGGTATGGCGCTTGCCCGTCATCAGCATGATGACGATGACAGCGATGTACACGAGCACGAGAATGGACCGCACGACGAAGGAACGGTTCCTGAAGGAAATCGCTTTCATGCCTGACCTCCCTCATCCTTGCCCTTTGCGGCAGCCCCGCCTCTTAGGTCCGACCTCGAGTTGAAGATCGCCTTTCTGGATTTCCAGGCGTAGAGCACGAGGGAAAGGGCGATGACGCCGTAGCCGATGAACTGGCGGAAATACTCTCCCACCATAGCCGAACCGAAGAGATTCTGGCCGGCGAGAGGCGACACGATGAACATCGCGTGGAGAAGGATGACGCCGATGAAGACGTTGGGAATGCTGGCGTGCGTGACTGAGGCCCCTCCTACGAGGATGGCCGCCGCGGCGAAGAAACTCGTCTGGTCGTGGGCATTGTACGTAGCGAGGTTGCCCATGTTCTGGAGGAAGATGAGCTGGCCGGCGCAGGCGAGGACAGTCGATATGATGATCGCCACGATGCGGGTCTTCTCGACGGGAATGCCCGCCGCCTCGGCGACGGCCATATCCTGGCCGACGGCCCTCATATCCTGCCCCAGCTTCGTCTTCTTGAACCATACGATGAAGACGCAAAGAAGGGCGATGATGATGAGGGTCACGACAGGGACGTCGAAGCCGCCTAGCTTCATCATGAATATGGTGTCCAGGGATTGGCGCACCGATTCCAGGTTGAGGGTGTTGCGGATGCCGTAGCCGCGCGAAAGGATTATAGAGGCGTTCCTCATCGGTATCACCGAGCCCATCATGTAGAGGACGAAGAACTGGTAGATGCCGTTGATGAAGAAAGCGAGGATGTAACCCGTGACCATTTCCCTTCCCTTGGCCTTGTTCATTACCTTGCCGCAGATCCAGCCGAGGAAAACGGCGATCGGAAGGCCGATGAGGAGGGCGAAGACGAGGCCCTGCCAGCCGGCGACGCTCCAGTCAACCGCGAAGATGAGGCCGATCTGGCCGGCCATGGCGCCCAAGGACATGGCGAAATTGAGCCCCATGCCCGAGTAGATCGGCAGGAGGAGTGCTATGACGAGGAAGGAGTTGCGTCCCAGTCGCGTGATGAGTTCCTGGATGATGTACTTCAATGAAAGCCCCGAGGGCGAAATCGCGGCCACCGTTATCACCAGGAAGATGATGACGACGGCATACTCGGAGAAAAGGGTTGCGGCGCTTTTTTTCTTTGGGCTCATTTGGACACCTTCACCTTGCGTGTGAGCGCGTAGAGGATCATGCCGTTGGAAACGATGATCCTGATGACTTCCGACATGTCGGTCTGGAGGATGGAATTGATTACCGAGGGCGTCATCGTGAGCAGGCCCTGGAAAAGGAAGGTGCCGACGAGGACGTTGATCATGGAAGCCTTATTCACGCTCGCGCCGCCTATGAGGATAGCGGCTACCGCGGGGAACACCATCGGGCTTGGGGCGGTATAGAGCTGGATGAAGCCGAAGCTCTGCTGGTAGACAATGATGCCCACCGCGCCGAGGAAGGTCGACAGGACAACGGAAGTGGTCCGCATCTTGTCGGCGCTGACGCCCGAGGCTCTCGCGAAATCGGGATTCGAGCCGACGGCTGTCATGGCGGTTCCGATCCTCGTCCGAAGGAATACCCACATTCCAAAGGCGCAAGCGCCCACGAAAAGCAGGAGTCCTGTCGGGAAGACGAAGAAGCGCCCTATCTTGATCGCGAGGAATTCATTGAGGATCTTGAGCCAGTAGCCTTCCACCGTGATAGTCGTGCGCAGGCCCTTGCCCGCGTAGCCCCAGACCATAGTCGGATTGTTGAAAGGAAGCACCAGCCACATGATGCACATCAGCATGACGAAAGAAAAACCGACATACATGGCGATGGTCATTTCCTCGCCCTTAACCTTGTTGAGGAGCTTTCCATAGAAATAGCCGAAGATGACGGAGAAGGGCGTGGCGAAGGCGATGGCGCCGAAGAATCCCCAGAAGCCGCGAAGTTCCAGCTGGAGGGAGATCGTCGCGCCGAGAAGGCCCGCCACGATGCCAAGGGCCAGGCCGAAGTTGAGACCACAGCCCGACTGGATCATGGGGACGAGGGCTAAGACGAGGATGGCGTATTGGCCGAAGCGGTTGAGGACGTCGGAGAAGGAAGCGTCGAGCCTGACCCCGACAAAGGGGGCAAGGACGAAAAGCGATACCAGGAAGAGGAATATGATGATGCGAGGCCAGCCGAATTCCTGGATGAATGTCTTGAGGTTACGCATTCGGTGCCTCCTGCGCCGCGGGAGCGCGCTTCTTCGCGGAAGATGAATCCTTGATGCCGGCCATGAGGATGCCGAATTCGGCGACATCGGCGGTGGGCGGCAATATGCCCGCTATCCTGCCTTCATCGATGATGGCGACGCGATCGCAGATCGAGCGCAACTCTTCAAGCTCGCTGGACACCATTACGATGGTCGTGCCGTATTCCTTGTTGTATTTCCTCAGGGTATCCAAAACCAGCTTCTTGGCGCCGACATCGATGCCTCGCGTAGGTTCAGAGACGAAAAGCACTTCCGGTTTAAGGGCGAAGGCTTTCGCCAGGCAGATTTTCTGCTGATTGCCCCCCGAAAGCTCCTTCGCCTTCTGCTTGGGGCCTGTGCATTTGATATCGAGGAGGGAAATATATTCCTTGCAAAGGCTAATCATGCCGCCTTCGTCGCGGAGGGAAAAAAGCCCTCCCAGGACGGGTTTGAGGTATTGCTTGTGGACTTGCATCGCCGTGAAGGCGATGTTCCAGTCGAGGCTTTCGTCGAGGAGGAGGCCTACGCCACGCCTGTCCTCGGAAACGAAGGCCATGCCCGCCTTGAGGGCGGCCGCCGGCGTATTCAGCTCGATGACCTTGTCGTGGAGGCGCACCGAGCCGCCCGCCGCGTAGAGGCCCATGATTCCGTTGGGGATGCCCAGCTTGCCCTGCCCGGCGAGACCGCCAATGCCGAATATCTCCCCCTGCTTCACCTCGAAGGACACGTCCCGGACGGTCTCCCCGGGCATATCCACCCAGAGTCCCTCCACCGAAAGGATTTTCTCGCCGTATTTTTTGGTTTCGTCGCGGCGGGAGGCATCGGAAGAAACCGACCGGCCGACCATCCACGAGGCGATATCCTTTATGGTGACGCCGGATGCGGGCACATCCTTGACGGCGAGACCGTCGCGGAGGACGACGATCCTGTCGGCCACTTCGACGACCTCCTGGAGCCGGTGCGAGATGAAAATAATGGCCACGCCTTCCTTCGCCAATTTTCGAAGCGATTGGAGCAGGACTTCCGCCTCGCTTTCGGTGAGGACCGCGGTTGGCTCGTCCAGGACCAGAAGGCGTGACTTCTCTCGGCTGATTTCGCGCGCTATCTCGGTAAATTGCTTATGTCCGACCGGCATCTCGGAGACGAGCATGTCGGCGTCGAGCTTGACGCCCAGCTTTGAAATGGCGTTCTCGGCGCGCTTTTTCATCGCCGTTCTGTCCAATATGCTCATTCTTACCCCAAAGGCATCGTTCAAGACACTAGGGCGCATCGATTCCCTGTTGAGGACAATATTTTCCGTGGTGGTGAAGCCGGGGATGAGGCTGAATTCCTGATGCACCATGCCGATGCCGGCGTCGAGCGCGTCAAAGGGGCTCGAAAAGTGCGTTTCCTGTCCGTCGAGGATAATGCTCCCCTTGAAGCCGCCAGTCTCGGCGATAACGGGCATTCCAAAAAGAATCCTCATGAGGGTAGTCTTGCCCGCGCCGTTTTCGCCGACCAGGCCGAGGATTTCGCCTTCGTGCAGATCAAAATTGACATCTTGAAGAACGACGTTTCCGTAGAATTCCTTGGAAACGTTCTTCAGTGATAAAAGAGGCCCATTCTGTCCCATACTATTTCCTGAATAAAAAGATTTCCCTTGCGGGAGGAGGGATGGCCATTCGTGGGCGGCATCGGGCGAGCCGATCCTTTTGCGCAAAAAGCGCCGGACCCCAATGAGTCCGGCGCCGCGGATGCCGCATTGTTCAGCGCGCCCCTCATGATGGAGAGGGGCGCCGAAACCTGCGCTACTTTATCGCCTTGATGCTGTAATACTTTTCCGGAACCTTCTGCTTCGTGGTGGGGAGGAATCCCTTTCCGAAGATATAGGTATCCATGTAGATCAGGACCTGGTTCTTGGCGCGGACGCCGGTTCCCATATCGACATAGTAAGCGCCGTTCCACTTCGCGCCGGGAGTATACTTCGCGAGTGCCTTGAATACGTCGCTGAGGTTGCCTTTCTTCGCTTTTCCCTCAATGATGTTTTTAGCGTACTCGCCCAAGCCAGCGGTGAGGCTGTAGCCATAGGAGAAGGCCCAGGTTCCGAACCTGCCGGCTCCGCCCTTGGCGACGACGGCGGCTTCAACTTTCTTCAGGATGGCGGGGAAATTGCCCGCTTCCTTGGAGAGGTCGAGGCCGAGAGCCCCTGGGTAACCCATGAGGGGAGAGGGAAGGTCGGCTTCGACGAAGATGCCGCCGTAGGCGAAAAGCTGCTTGAGCAAGGGTTCGGTATGGGCATCGTTCGTGCAGAAGAACGCGGTGTCCTTGCCGTACTTCTCGATCCACTGGGGAACTTTCTCGAGGATGAACTGCTGGGCGCCGGGGACGCCGACGTCGGAGGTCGGGTCGGGGGCGGTTTCGAAGGCGAACTTCAGTCCGAGATCCTTGCAGGCCTCTTCCATGATCGCGCGGCGGCGACCGAGCGACTCATAGCTCATATGGCGGGCAAAGGAAATATGGACGAAGGTCTTGGCGCCGAGCTGCTTGGCTGCCCAGATGATGGTGTAGCCGCGGGACACGAAGTCGGCGGAGAGGGCCAGATCGGCCGCGCTCTGGATGACGAGGGGGTCTTCGTGCGGTTCGCCGGCGAGAAGAAGGATGTCCTTGTTCTTCGCGCGGACGCGCTTGAAGGCTTCGGTGGTTCCGGGAATGGCCTGGTTGATGACGATGGCTTTCATGAGGGGATCGTCGGCGAGGGCCACGACGGAGGAGATGAAGGTTTCCTGCTGGGACATGAAATCATCGGGATACGTGATGTGCTGGATCATGCCGCCGGTCTTTACGGAGCCATATTCCTTGATGAGCGCTTCCGCGCCGCGGAGATCGTCCTCTGACTGGGAGACTGTTCCCGTCACGACGCCGATATGGAATTTAGCCTTTGCCTGGGCGAAAACATCCGCTCCAGCGATGATGAAGGTCAGCGCCAACAGGATGACGGTGAGCTTCGCGAGCTTTTTCATAGGACCTCCTTAATAAATGGTACCAAATACATTGGCCTTATCATTGTACACGCGTCCAAAATCTAGTCAAGGCAAATTAGCGCGGAATGGGCCTTTGCAGGGGAGGCCCCGCTGGGTACAATGAAGCGCAATGAAGATACCTTTCAAACGCTTCAGCGAAGAATTCTACTATTACAGCAGCCAACTCGTGGTATTCTTCATCGTCATCATATTCTTGACCTCGGGATCCCTTGCCATGGGCATCACCTCATCGATCATCGTGGTGGTGTTCATGATCGCCCAAACCCTTCTCCTCGTGAGCCAGGGTCACATGCCGCTTTTGCGCTTTATTTTTTCGCTCATAACGCCGATCGGGTATTCCATACTCAGGGCCGCCACGAGCAGTCTGGATTTCACGGAGACGACCAACATCCTGCTCTGGAGCGCCGCGATTTATATTGGCTTCTTCCAGGCCGTTTCGATCTCGCTGAAAAGCGGCATCCTGAAACGGGTGGCGGAAGCGGCCCTGTCCTTTGGATCCGCGGCCATTTTCTTCGCCTTTTACTATTATCTCGACATGCGCATCAATCTGAGGCACGCCTTCGAAGGCGGACAGATGACCAGGGACGCCTATATGGAAGCGCTCAAGATCACGCAGTTCGCCTCGGGTTTCAAAACCTTCGCCGCTTCGCCCCAGCATCTTTTCGCCCTTCTCGGCATCGCGAGTTTCGACATAATGCTTCTGGCCGCGCGGATGCGTGCCTTGAGCCTCAAGGCGCGCCTCGATCGCTGCGTCCAGAGGCCGATACACGCTGAATCCCCGGCGCCCGGAGCCGAGGACCCGGCATCCCTTTCCATGAAATCCAGCGCTCCGTCCAGGCTCCTCATCTCCGCCATATCTTCGGATATCGTGGGCTTCACCGCCCTCTCCGAGATGATGGGAGCCCAGAAATCGGTCGAATTCCTCAACAAGTACTACGCGCTCTGGACCCATGTCGCCAGCGGGCAAGGCGGCAGAATAGCCTCGATCGCGGGCGATTCCGTCATCATCCTCTTCGGCCTTGTCGACGAGCAGCTCAGCCCCGAGCGCGCCCTTTATTCCGCCTACGCCTTCATGGACGAACTCGATGGCCTCAAGGAGGATCTGGCCGCGCAGGGCTTGCCCGCCAACCTCAAGATTTCGATCGGCGTGCACTCGGGCATGGTAGTCTCGGCCTTGCTGGGGCCGCCAGGAGAGCAAAAGAAGAATGTGTTCGGCGACACGATCGCGGTAGCCGCGCGCCTCGATTCGCTCTGCAGGGAGCTGCACCAGGAATTGCTCGTGAGCCACTCGACCTTCAGGCGCTTGAGCCTCGAAAGCCAGGTCACCCTCGACAGGATCGGCGAAGTCCTGCTCAGGCAAAGCACGAGGCCGGTGCCTGTCTATACAAGAAAATGAGACAAAAACTTTCGATGAAAAGAGGTATGAACATGATCGCTCGGTCGGAATCCACTTTTTGCGGAAAGCGGGCGCGCATGGCCGCCCTAGCCTCGGCGCTGCTCGCCGTCCTCGCTTTGGCTTCCTGTTCGGGCAGGCTCGAAACAACGATCAGAAACGATTTAAGCGCCCGCATGTCGATGCGCCTTGAGGTGCCCGAAACCTTAAGCGCGAGAGTGCGGCAGATCGGCAACATTCCCGCGAAGGCGGCGCTCTTCGACACGCCCAAGCTCAAGGAAGAGTTCGCCGGAAGGAAGTCGATTTTTCTTGTCGATGTCTCGTCGTCGAGTCCCGACTCGCTGACCTCGGTGATATGGGTTCCGGATATTGAAGCTTTCGCCGCCGACAGGAGTCTCGTGCCCGCAGACATGATAGGACTGAAGGCGATCCCCGCGGCGGGAAGCCAGCCCGCCCAGCGCGAACTTTCCGTTTCGCTGACGAGAGAAAACGCGGCGGCCGCTTTCACGCTGTTTCCGGGCATCGACGGGAAGCTCATCGACAGCCTGAGCCCGCCCGCCCTGGAAAAGGATCCCATCACGGCCGCCGAATACAGGATGAATCTGGAAACCGTGATCATCGGGAAAAAGGCGATGTCCGCCTTCGACGCCTGCGCTCTCGATATTTCCATAACCACGCCCAAGACGATCCTATCGTCGAGCGGCGGAACGGCCCAGGGCCAGGTATTCAAGGCGAAGATTCCCCTTTTCGATTTGCTGACGCTCGAAAAGCCCATCGCCTTCGCGATCCGCTGGGCTGAATAGGAAGGCTATGCGCCGCGGCGCATAGCCAGCGGCCTCTATACAAGAGGCTTCGCCAGATGGGTCGGCTCCAGTTTTCCTGCCCTCAACGCTCGCCTTACATCCTCGAAGAACGCTTCAGCCTCGCTCGCCGGATATGCCTCAAGACGGGGATCGGCCAGCAATTCGGCGTAGCCGCCGAATTCACCTTTCGGCTCCCCGCCTTCATCCTTGGCCCCAAACCCTGCGACGATCGCGGCGAAATTCGCCAAAGCGGTTCTCAGCGCCCCCACTCCCTCCTCGGGCATTGCGATGATCGTGGGCCGCCTGCCTATATGTTCCGGATAGTGGGCATCGGAGCCCGAAATGGCGCTGAGCCCAAGCGTCAGGGATAGGGGGGGCGGGCCCAGGGACTCGACGGCGTCATAGGGGCCCGGGGGCAGGAAACCAAGCTGGCTGTACACCGAAAACATGCCGCGATCCACGTGGGCCGGGATCACGATGGCTCCAGCCTTGTGCGCCATCTCGGCGAGGTCCCCTAAAGGCGCGTCCAGGGCGGCGCCGAGCCAGCGTTCGTGCAGTTCGAGGACGCCCTCCTCCTCGTCGACGACAACCTGGTCGCCAAAGCTGCCTGGATCCCAGGGAAGAAGAGGCAGGAGATCGTGGATGATCGCCCCGAACTCGAGCGCCTTTCGCGGTGTGGGGAAAAGGGCGAGGAGGTGGACTTCCTCGGCCGAGCAGAGCTCGAGCCCGAAGAGGGGAATGAGCCCACGCCCCGCGCAGGCGATGGCGAATGCCGGACAATTGAGCGTCGCGTTGTGGTCGGTGAGGGCCATGAGGTCGAGACCGCGCGCCGCCGCGGTTTCCGCCAGGAGTGTCGGCGACATCGACAAATCGCCGCAGGGACTGAGGCAGGAATGATTGTGCAGGTCGGCGCGCAGGCGCAGGACGCCCATCGAATGGCCGCGCCTCAGTCGCGCAGGGCTTTCCAGAGCCTGCCCGATACTTCGTACTGGTTCAGGTCGGTGCGCAGGATCGCTATTCCCTCATCCCTGGCCGCCCCGATCATATCTTCGGGCACCGGCCTTCCATTGCAGATGACGATGGCGGGAGCCCCGACGAGTCCCGCCACGGCGACGCTGTTCCGGTGCGCCTGAATGGTTATGAGGATTTCGCCGGCCTTGGCGTGGGCCATGACATCGGATAAAAGGTCCGAGGTATAGCCGCCCGCTATTTCGATGTCTTCAAAGACTCCCTGGAAGATTTCAGCCTCGATGATGCCCTGAAGATGCTTTATGCGCACGGAACGCTCCTTTTCCTCAACGCTTGTCCCACTTGATCACGGCCATGACGAAGGTGCCCTTGCCCATTTCCGAACTGATCGAAAATTCGTCCGCTACCCGTTTTACGTTGGGCAAGCCCATCCCGGCCCCAAAACCGAGCGAACGCACCCATTCGTTGGCCGTTGAGTAGCCCTCCTGCATGGCGAGATCGACGTCGGGGATGCCCGGTCCCTCGTCCTGGGCCGAAATCTCGATCGAATCGTCGAACACCCGCATCCTCATGATCCCGCCGGTGGAATGGATCACCTGGTTGAGTTCGAGTTCGTAGGACGCGACGGCGGCCTTTCTGGCGATCGGAGGCGGGCAGCCCTTCTCGACGAGGGCTTTCTTGAAGCGCGCGCTGGCGTTTCCCGCCCGCGAGAAATCGAGGGGCGTCGTGCCGAAGCTCAGTTCCATCATCGGCACCGGGCCGCCGCTCGCCGCGTGGCGACCGGCGATGCGCTGCTCCATTTTGCCGATTTCCTCGTTCAGCGCGATAAGGAGGCGCCTGAGGATATCGGATGCCGTGATTATGCCCGAAAGCCTCCCCGACGAATCGAGGACGGGGAAGCGGCCGAATTTATAGCGATCGAAATAGGTCACCGCGAAGGACAAGGGCATTTCCTCGTCGAGGGTGATAACGGAACCGCTCATCACCGCGTCCGCGCTCCTATCCATCGTGCCCGAATCGAGGGCGCTGATGATATCGCCGATCGAGACAATGCCAAGCAGCCGTCCCTCGTCGAGAATCGGGATCCCGGTGATGGCGTTGTCCCTCATGAGCGTCTGGACATCGCGGAGCCTTGAGGTCGGGGATGCCGTCATCACCTCGCGCGTCATCGCGTCCTTCACTTTGATGCTGTACAGAAGTTCGAGAACGACGCCCGGACTCGAATCGGCGTTTATGGGAACGGTTGCCATTGGCATCCATTATGCACTGGCTTTGAAAAACGCGGAAGCCGGAAACTCGGGATGAAGGCGGGTATGCGTACATTTTTATCGAAATCCTTCACAAGCGCTCTCGCTTGTAGTATTCTGCCCGGTAAAAGGGCAAAAAGCCCGGAATGAGGAGCGCACCGTGATCCAACTCGCCGGAATTTCGAAAACCTACGCGAAAAGCGACCGCAAGGCCATCGATTCGCTCTCCCTTGCCATCCCCGATGGGAAGATATTCGGTTTCCTGGGCCCCAACGGCGCGGGAAAAACCACGACGATACGCGTGCTGTGCGGGGCTCTCGATCCCGATGCGGGAAGCATTCTCATCGACGGCATTTCAATGATGGAACAGCCGCTTGCCGCCAAGAGGCGGATCGGCCTCGTCCATGACAACCCTGAGCTGTTCAACAGACTCAAAGCCCATGAATATCTGGACTTCGTCGCCGATGTTTTCGGAGTGGCAACCGAGAAACGGAGAGAGAGGATCGAGGCGTACGCGACGCGTTTCAGCCTCTCGGATACCCTGGCTTCGTCGATAGGGAGCATGAGCCGCGGCATGAAGCAGAAACTGAGCATCATGGCGAGCCTTCTTCACGATCCGCAAAACTGGGTGCTGGATGAGCCGATGGTGGGGCTCGATCCCCAGGCGGCCTTCGAGCTCAAGGAAATTATGCGCGAACGCACGAAAGCCGGGAAATGCGTGTTCTTCTCTACCCACGTCATGGAAGTCGCGGAGAAAGTCTGCGACGAGCTGGCCATCGTCAATAAGGGCAGGATCATTTTCGAAGGCACCATGGCCTCGCTGAGAAGCAAGAAATCCGCCGCGCCTCAGGCCGGCCGCGAGAACGAGGACAGTCTGGAGAGCCTCTTCCTCCAGCTCGTCGATTCGTCGAATGGCGGAGAGACGCTATGAGATCGCGGATTGCCAGCCTGGCCCTCCTTTATGTAAAAAGCACCTTCAGCATTTCCCTGCCATCACGCGAAGAGCTGAAAAAGCCCAAGACGCTTATAAAAACGCTGGGAATCGGGCTTGGAATTCTCTTTCTGGTTGCCGATTTCAGCTTCATCTTCGTCATGATGAATCTGACGATGTACGACGGGCTCAAGTCGGCCGGACTTCAGGAACTCATGCTCCTCAACGCCGCGACGACTGCCTCGGTGCTGGTTTTTGTCCTCGCCTTCATGATGGCGCTCTCCATGTTCTCCATGTCGGGCATAGAATCGGGCTTTCTCGTCCTGCCCTTCTCCTCGAGAGAGTTGCTCGCGGCGAAAATGGTTCTCGTCTACCTTACCGAAGCCTTGGCCGGTGTTTTTATCCTTGCCATCGCCATGGTCATCTATGGCATCAAGGAAGGACAACCCATCATGTTTTACGTGAACGGGCTGGTAACCGCCTTTGCCCTCCCCCTTCTGCCCACGGCGATCTCCTACCTCATCCTCCTGCCCCTCATGAACGCCTCAAAGCTTTTCCGCAACAAAAATTTCATACTCTACATCGGCGGCTTCCTCGGCATGGGCTTCGCGCTAGCCTTCAATTTCTATATACAATCCGCCATGGCCAGGATCGGCGATCCGGCCAGCATCTCGCTCTTCGCGAACCCTGATTCCTTCATCTCGAAGCTGGGCAGGGCGTGGATTCCCTCCTGGCTGGCATGGAAGGCACTCTCCGACGCTTCGACCTTTGGCGGCGCGCTGGCTGTCCTCGGCAATCTGGCGATTGGTCTGGCCGGTTTCGCCCTTACCGTGTTTCTCTTTGGAGACGTTTATGTGCGGACTCTGCGGGCATTCAACGAATCGACCTTCTCGAGGAAAAAGCTGCTGGGAATCGGGGCCGCGCGCGGCTCGGGGCGAGCGGCGGGTAGGATATTCGCGCGCAAATCCGCGATGCGATCCCTTGTCGCGAGGGAAATCCGGCTCTTGAACCGCGAGCCAATGTATCTGCTGAACGGACCTTTCGTCGTCATCCTGATGCCATTGCTGATCGCGATCGTGTTCATCGCTCAGCGAGGCGCGATGGCCGAAGCCATGGCGGGCATCGGCTCACTATTGTCAGGGCCAGGCGGATACCTCGTGCCAGCGGCTCTCGGGGCCTTCCTGGGCTCGGCCACGAGTATCGCCTGCACCTCCGTGTCCCGCGACGCGAAAGCCATTCCCTGGATCAAATCCTTGCCAATATCGCCCATCGGTTATTTTATAGCGAAGTTCATCCACGCTGAAGTCTACTCAATCTTCGGCGTTATCGTGGGCTGCGGAGCCGGCCTTCTATTCCTCCATACCGCCGCGGTCGATATTCTCCTGGCCGCACTGCTTTCGCTGCTTTTCTGCACGGCCTTCAACATGAGCGCGCTTTGGCTCGACACGGCCTTTCCCAAGCTCAGATGGGACAACCCCATCGCCGCGATGAAGCAGAATCCCAATTCCGTCATCGCGATCCTGGGCGCCATGGGCCTTATCGGGGGGATGTCCGCGCTGAGCCTTTTTCTGTCGCTGCCTCGCTATGCCTACGCGATCATCTATGGCGGAGTGTTCGTGATACCGATTCTGGCCTGGGTGAGATTTTATCCGAAATTCGCGGCTGAAAAATACCGGAAATTGGAGTCTTGAGACAGGCATCAGCGGAGAGGCAGGGTTCAATCAGTCGGGATCCGGTACTCCACCCAGCGAACATTGCCGGCTACGATGGCGTCTCTCACGCTTTTTTCCGCTTTCGACAGCCCCGACCCGCCTGATTTCACTTCCACGAAGACTATCTCGTCGATTTCGCCCGCCGAAGCCGCGCCTGAGGCGCCGCTGAAGCATACAAAGTCGATAGGTTTGCCCACGAAGCGCGCGTCGCCAGGATCACAGGGAAAGTCAGGAAGATAGGGGGCAAGCTGTTCGGCGACCTGGCCGCCGACCACCGCCCTCGAGCGTTTGACGGCATCATCGCGCTCGGCTTCGAGACGGTCGGGTAGATCCTTCTCCACCTCGAGACGCCCGGCGCGTCGGCCTAAAGCGAGACCGAGAAAGATGCCCGTGACGAAGAGCGCCAGGAGACCCAAAAAGGCGGCGAGAAGGGGCACATTCGTTGGATTCATTGTAGTTGAAGCATACCCTTTAATGTCGCGGGGCAAAAGGGCACAAAGCGTAAGAAATCAAATTGCCGCCGGCAGGAAAAACATGGGCAACTCCGATAAGCTCAATACATTGTCGCGATCCTGGAGAATTCTTCCTTGAACCCTTGCATTCTGGCTTCGAAATCGACGCGATCCTGGCCGGACAAGGACGAATCCAGGGTCTCGCCGACAGTATTCAAATCGGAGGATATCGCGATGAGTTCCAGACTCCTGTTCAGCGTACTTGAGTCACCCGCGTTCTTTCGGGCTACCACTTCCACATATTGGGAAATTACATAATTGTACGTCGCCGTCCACGTGTCGACATCCTTGATATCCGCGGGGGCCGCGATCGAAGCGGCGGGGACGGAAGCGGAAATAGCCGTCGTCCCGGTGGCATCCTTGGCACCAAGGGCGCAGGAAACCCCCAGCAAGCCGACGATCAGAATCATGAGCGCATATCTGGATTTCATAAAGATCTCCTGAACCGTAGTATAGTGCGAAATATAACGCAATTTAATATCAAATGTCAATAAATGATCATTTATGCGAAGTATTCATAGAGATATTGACCTTTGCGTAGGGAGGCGGAAGCGTATATAGTGAAGCCATGCTGCGATTCGGCTTACGAGCCCATGATTTCGGTCGCTTGCCCGCCGAAGCCTTGGCGGAAAAACTCGAGCGGTACGGGCCCGCCTGCGTTCAGCTTGCCCTGGCAAAGGCTTTTCCGGATATCGCCGCTGGCGAGGGTTCCTTGAGCCCGGCTTACGCGCGGCTGATTCGGGACATATTCGCTCGACGAGGCATGGCGATCGCCGTGCTGGGCTGCTACATCAACCCGGTGCATCCCGACCGCGAGGAACTCGAGCGGCAGCTGCTTCGTTTCGAGGAACATCTCCGCTTCGCGCGGGATTTTGGCTGCGCTGTTGTGGGAACGGAAACCGGCTCACTCAATCCCGACTGTTCCTATCATCCCTCGACTCAGAATCAGGAAACCTTCGACCGCCTCTGCGGATCGGTCGAGCGTCTTGTCGCGGTGGCCGAGCGCTGCGGATCGGTTGTCGGAATCGAGCCCGTCGCTGACCAGCACACCCTGTCGAGCATTGAGAAAACCCAAGCCCTCATCGATAGAATCGATTCCCCGGCGCTCCGCGTCATCTTCGACCCGGTCAATCTTATCCCGCAATCGGGCCTCGGCGAGAGCCAGGAAGCATTTTTCAAGCGGGCTTTCGAGGCGTTCGGGCCGAGAATCGTCGTCGTCCACGCAAAGGATTTTCGCTTCGAGAAGGGGCGCAAGTCCGAGGCTGTGGCCGCGGGCGCCGGCATCTTCGATTTCGACGCCTTCTTCCGCATGCTTCAGGCGGAAAAGCCGGGCATCGATGTCCTGCTGGAGAACACGACGCCGGAGACGGCGCCCGCCGCGATGGCGCTATTGGCCGCGATCTCAGCCAGGAGTGCCACACCAGCCTTAAAAACCTCTTAAAGAAGCGCGCCGAGAACTGCTTGTCCGCTAGAGCCCTAGGAATCCCCCATCCACCGGCAAGAGCACGCCGTTGACGTAATCCGAGGCGCGCGACGCCAGGTAGACCACAGTGCCTTTGATATCGTCAGGATGTCCCCATCGCATAGCGGGAATGCGCTCAAGAAGCTCATTGAAACGCTTGGGATTGTTCTCGCTATTAATATTGGTGTTCATCGGAGTGTCGAAATACCCCGGCGCGATGGCATTGACATTGATACCCTTCGACGCCCAGTGGTTGGCGAGCGACCGGGTGAGCTGCTGGATGCCTGCCTTGCTCGCGGCGTAGGCGGGTATATTCTTGCCGGCGACGATACTGTTGATGGAGGCGATATTGATGATTTTCCCCGAGCCCTGAACGAGCATCTTTTTCCCTGCCAATTGACATAGAATGAACACCGCGGTCAGATTGACGCTGATTACAGCATCCCAGTCTTCGATCGGGAACTCTTCGGGGGGATGCCTGCGCTGGATTCCCGCCGCGTTGATGAGGATATCGACTCGCTCGCCGAGAAGTGCGCAGGCCTCCTGAAACGCGTTCTTCAGCTGTCCACGATCCGAGAGATCGACGCATATAGATTGACACTTGAAACCCCGGTCGCGGAATTCATGGGCGACCGACGTGATCGACGCGGAAACATCGAAAAGGACCGCCTCAGCCCCATATTCCAAGAGCCCTTCGGCCATGCTTCGGCCCAAGCCCTGAGCCGCCCCGGTGACTATCGCTCTCTTGCCTGTTAGATCAAATAGATCAGGTTTCATCGTGCCATATCCTTTCGAATGTGCCCGCGCTGCGCCGTTGCGATGCTTAAACGTTGAGGAGGATGTTCCAGCCCTTCTCGATGAATTGGGTCGCTGTCCTGTTGAGGGGACCATACGTAATGAAGTCCCCCACGTCTAGGCCGTTCTGGTCATACGCCTTCTCAAACTCTTTGAGCATGAGGAGCTGTTCGATCACGGCGCTATCGATGGATACATCAGCGCGCTCGACCTGCTCGGGATTGGCCTCGAGCACCTTGCGTTCGATGGAGGGGGCAATCGACATGATGATATTCGCGCCCGCCAATTCCGTGATGTGGTGGATACCTCGCGCGGCCGCGCTCATGAGCATCGTGTCGTACCCGCGCTCTTTGAAGATTTTATAAGCCTTCTTTATGCAGGCAAGCCCGGATTGCATGATGGAACTTTCCGGGATATCACGCTCCCCGTCCGCCACCACATCGCGGATGTAATCATCCAGACGGCCGACCATCATCACCGCCGCTCCGAAACCGGGGACGATTCCCCGCTCACGCGCCCGCGCGGCGCCGCGCTCGTATGCCTCCGCCGCCGCGACGCACTGGGCGACCGTAAAGCTGAGGGTCGAGACCATGTTGTAGCCCAATGCCACCCCTTCCTCGAAGGCGATGAGGCCCGCGCGCGTCGCGGGTGTCTTCACGCAGATGTTGGGCGCAAGGGGGCCGATTTTCTTCACTTGCTGGATCATGAGGGCGGCATTGCCAAGCTTAGCGGGATTCACCTGTACACAGACACCGCCCCCGCCACGCCTCCCCACACCCCAAAATTGTCTGAAGGTGGCGGCATGCCGCGCCCCCACGCGCATCTCAAGCTCAAGCGCCTTCTCATCGCCGGAGAGCGCGGTATAGTCGCCGAGCAGTTCCGCCCAGCCCGCGGTAAGGTCTGTCAGCGTCGAGGCCATCAGAAAAGGATTCGTGGTCATTCCGACCGCCCCATTCCGCATAGCCTGGGAAACCGCGCGCGGGTCCGCGCTGTCGTGCCACCACAAGGTGTCGGTCGAAGCCAGCCACTGCATATAATTTGTCACGCTATTTGCCTGCTCTTCTCGATATTCTTCACGCTTCGAGCGCCCTACCACGCGGTTGTTCCGCCATCCACCGGCAGTGCCACGCCATTCAGGAAGGAAGCCTCATCGCTCGCGAGGTAGACAAAGGCGTTCGCCACGTCGGTGGCGGTCGCAAGCCGCCCAAGCGGGACTTCACCGTAGCGCTCCGCGCGGCGCTCAGGGTTTTTGAGCACTTCCTGAAGAAGCGGTGTATCGACTGTGCTCGGGTGCACCGAATTGCATCGGATATTATCCTTGGCGTACCGCGTCGCGATCGATCTTGTAAGCAGGGTCAGCGCGCCTTTGGTGGTCGTGTAAAGTTCGTTGGTGTATTTATGGCCTATAAGCCCGCACACTGAGGACATATTGAGGATGGATCCGCCCCCCGAGGCCCGGAGCAGCGGAATCGCGTGCTTGATGCCTAGAAAGGGGCCTTTGATATTGACAGCCAGCATGGCGTCCAGCGACTCCACCGGCATCTCTTCTATGTTCTTGCGGATATTTATCCCCGCATTGTTGACGAGAACATCAAGGCGGCCGCTCTTCTGTCGCACCGCCTCAAACGCGGCTTTCCAGCTCTCCTCGGATGTCACATCAAGTTTTAGAAAAAAGGCTCCCCCAAAAGAAGAGAGGGGCGCGAGCGCTTTAACGGTCTTTTCGCCCTCGTCGGCGTTGACATCGCACACATACACGGTGGCGCCTTCTTCCCTAAAACGCCGGGCGATCTCGGCGCCGAGGCCCTGGGCAGCGCCTGTTATCAGGGCCACTTTGTTGGCTAAACGCATATTCAGTACTCCCGCAAGAGCTCTCGCTCTCCGCACATAAAAATGAGGAAACCGCGGAGAGAAGCCGCGCGGCTTCTCTCCGGACTTCCAAGGGGAATAATCAGAGCATCAATCACTTTGCCGCGGCAACAGTCGCCTGGAATTCATCGACGAGATCTTTTCCGATCTTGGGAATCCACTGGTCATAGACGGACTTCGTGGCATCCTGGAAGACCTTGAGCTGATCGGGTGTAAGGTAGGTCACCGTCATTCCATTGCTCTTCAGCTGGGCAACGAGGTCGGCATTCATCTTGCGGTTGGTGGCTCTCTGGAACACTGCCGACTCGCGCGCCGCCTGGAGGATAACCTTCTGGTCTTCAGCGGGGAAGCTGTCGAAGATCTTCTTGTTGATGAGAAGGATGTGCGGGCCGTAGACGTGGCCAGTCATGGTCAGATACTTCTGCACTTCATAGAATTTAGAGAGGAAGATTGTCGGAACCGGATTCTCTTGGCCATCGATAGTCTTCTGCTGCATGGCCGTGAAGACTTCGCTGAAGGGCATTGGCGTGGGATTGGCGCCCAGCGCTCTCCACAGCGCGAGGTGGATCGGGTTCTCCATAGTGCGGATCTTGAGACCTTTGAGGTCAGCCGGCGTTTTGACTTCGCGAACGCTGTTGGTCAACTGGCGGAATCCATTCTCGTAGTAAGCGAGCAATTTCATGCCCTTTGGCTCAAGAAGTGCGGCAAGCTTCGCTCCGACAGGGCCATCGTAGATAGCGTCAGCAGCCTTTTCGCTTGTCACGATGAAGGGCAGATCGAACACGTTGAATTGTGGGATGAGGCCGGTGAGCGGGGAAGCGGATGTGGCGACCATCTCGAGCGTTCCCATGCGCACCGCTTCAGTCGCGCGAACATCATCGCCAAGCTGCGCGTTGGCGTACACCTGTACCACATATTTCCCGGGAAGCCTCGACTCTACGAGGCGCTTGAACTCCACACAGCCGAGATAGGTCGGGTGCGACTCGTTGATTCCATTGGAAATCTTGAGCACGACCGGAGCGTTCGGAGCGGCGAACACTCCAGGAACCATGGCCAGCACCACCAGGGCTGCTGCAATCAGAGCAACAGTTCTTTTCATTGCAGAACCTCCTTCAAAATTGAGAACTCCAAAAGAGCTCTTTTCTCAAAAACCATCTCTCTATTCAAAAAGGCCCTCCTCCAAGCCTTTTTTTAAAATGCATCAGTGGCTCAAAAGATTCGGGATGAAGGTGATCGTCGCCGGGACATAGGTGATCAAGAAGAGCACCGCTATCATAATTAGGATATTCGGAATAATTGCCTTCACGAGTTCGGCGATCGATAGCTTCGAGATGCTGCATCCTACATAAAGTATGTTGCCCACTGGCGGCGTGATGAGACCGATGCAGAGATTGACAACCATGACGACACCGAAATAGATCGGGTTAAGACCAAATTTGGTGACGATCGGGAGGAGCATCGGTGCCATTATGAGAAGAGCCGGCGTAAGGTCCATGACGCAGCCCACAAGCAAAAGCAGCACATTGACGACCAGCATGAGGATGATCGTGCTGTTGCCCGCCAAGTTCAGCAGCGTGGATGCGAGAAGGGCGGGAATCTGGGCAGTCGTGATCAAGTACGCGGCCGTAGTCGCCGTGCCGCAGACGAGCATGACGACGGCGGTACTTTTGCCGGCATTGATTAAGAGCTTCGGCAGATCGGAAATTTTGAGTTCCTTGTACACAAAGAATGACACGATGGTCGCGTACACGACCGCGATCACCGCGGCCTCCGTCGGCGTGTAGATGCCGAATATAATGCCGCCTAGGATAATAATCGGCAGCAGCAGAGCCCAGAATGCGCTCACGGTCGCCTTGGCTGCCACCCTGAAGCTGAACTTGCCTTCTGCCCGATAGTGCTTCTTCCTGGCGTGAAGATACCAGATGAACATGAGGCCGAGCCCGATCAGGATTCCCGGCACGATCCCGCCGAGAAAAAGCTTCACGATCGAGACATTGGCTATGACGCCGTAGAGGATCATGGGGATGCTCGGAGGGATGATGGGGCCGATGCATCCGGCTGAACTGAAAAGCGCCGCACTCTTCTTCGTGTCGTAGCCCTCATCGCGCATGATGGGGAAGAGCAGAGACCCAATCGCAGATGTGTCGGCGACCGCCGATCCTGAGACTCCTGCGAAGAGCATGCTCGCCATGACGGTCACATACCCCAAGCCCCCCGTAACATGGCCGAGCAGAGCCTTCGCGAAGAGCACGATTCGCTTCGAAATTCCTCCAACGTTCATGATCTCCCCAGCCAGCAAGAAAAAAGGGATCGCCATGAGGGGGAAGCTGTCGATGCCGCGAAAAATATTCTGGATGAGAAGAGCCGGGCTTATCGCGTGCATGAAGAACATCATTACGAGGGTGGTCAGGATGAGCGCGAACGCTATCGGCACACTTAAGAGCACGAAACCGAAGAGCGCCGCAAGGAAAATCGTAAGCATCACCGCCCTCCTATTCTAGTCTCGAATACGGACTTCAGATCGGAGACAATCTTCAGAATTCCCTCGAGTATCAGGAAAAAAGCGCTTATCGGGCCAACCATGTAGATGTATCCATAAGGCAGCGACACCGCGGATGAGACCCATCCCGAAGCGAAGCTGTCCAATGTCATGTCGATTCCGCCCTTCAGCAGGATAGAAAGCGCGAAGAGCACGAGAATATCCGCGATGACCACAAGAATCCGCGAGGCAGTCTTCGGCAGATATTTGACCAGAATATCAAGCCCAAGATGATCATTCTTCATATAAGCAACAATCGCGCCAACAAACACGAGCCAGATGAACATGAACCTCGACACTTCATCCGACCAGGCAAGCGCCGCGTTCAAAAAATACCGAGCGACCACGTTGCTAAAAACGATTATCACCATGCCGGCGAACATCACGATGATGATCACATTCAGCACTTTTTCGATGCCGTTCCGGAGGTTCATAATTACTCCCCCGGGAGCTCTTCCCTGCTCCATTATCTGCCTCCCTACAAGCCCTTTAAATGTTATTTCCCAAGCAAAGAGCGCACGCTCCCCGCGATCGCCTCCGAGGTCAAACCGTATTTCTCGAGTATCAGTTCGTAGTTCTCCGCCGAAGTGCCGAACCGGTCCTGCACGCCGACAAACTCAACCGGAGCGTGCGACGCGGAGCGCAGCGCCTCAAGGATCGCGGAGCCGAGCCCACCCATCACCGTGTGCTCCTCGGCCGTGACAATCGCGCGCACGCCCTGGGCGTAGGCAATGACCGCCTCGCGGTCCAGAGGTTTGATGGTGCCAACATTAAGGACACGGGTCGAGATGCCCTCCTTCTCGAGCGCGTCCGCGGCTTTGAGCGCGATGGAAACCATCACGCCGCAAGCGAAGATCGCGGCGTCGCTGCCATCCCTCATCTTCGTGATCTTCCCTATGTGGTACTCCTCGAACTCAGGATAGATAAGCGGAAGATCGTTTCTGTTTATCCTTATATAAACCGGCCCCTTGAAGTCGTGCAGGCACTCCATGAGCTTCATCACTTCGATCGAATCGGCGGGACACAGCACTGTCATGTTCGGGATCGCCCTCATAATGCTCATATCCTCGATCGACTGATGCGTTTTTCCGTCGCTGTAATCGGAGAGCCCCGAACTCGAGCCGCAGATGCGCACATTCAGTTTGGGGATACAGATGGAGTTCCGGAGCTGGTCGTAAGCACGCCCCGACGCGAACACCGCAAAGGTGTGCATAAAGGGCATCTTCCCCGCAAGCGCGAGTCCCGCCGCCGTGGAAGCCATGTTCTGCTCGGCGATCCCCATCTCGAAGTGGCGATCGGGAAATTCCGCCTTGAACATTACAGACTGCGTCGATTTGCCAAGATCAGCCTCGAGCGCGACAATTTCTGGATACTTCTTGCCAAGTTCCACAAGGGCTGTTCCGTACGCCGAGCGCAAATTGTTCGATACCGCCATACTCTGTCCCTCCAATCTTTACGCCAGCGCCGCCCGCGCGGCCTCGATCTCCGCCAATGCGGCATCGTACTGCTCACGACTCATTATTCCATTATGGAATGCAGCGGTATTTTCCGCAAAAGAGATGCCCTTGCCCTTCACGGTGTTCGCGATGATCACCGTAGGCCTGCCTTTGGTTTGGGCAGCGGTTTCAAGCGCTTCAAGCACCGCGGCCACATCGTGACCGTCGATAGTGAGCACCTTCCAGCCAAAGGACTCCCACTTCTTCTCGATCTCGGGAATGTCGAAGATTTCCTTGGTCGGTCCGGAAGCCTGAATCCTGTTCCGGTCCACGAAACCGACAAGATTATCGACTCCAAATTTCGGCACTGCCATGGCTGCCTCCCAGAGCTGCCCCTCGGATAGCTCGCCATCACCCATGATGACAAACACCCGCGCGGGCCTCCTGTCCAGCCGCAGAGAGAGCGCCATTCCCAGCCCGATCGAGAGGCCCTGGCCCAGCGAGCCTGTCACCGCTTCGATGCCAGGGATCTTGTCTATGTCCGGATGCCCTTGCAGCATTCCGCCGAGCGTCTTCACCTTCGCGATCTCTTCCCTCGGGATCGCGCCCAGCTCGATGAGCGCGGCATATTGCACGAGCACCGCGTGCCCTTTGCTCAGAACAAACCTGTCTCGGTCCGGGTCGCGCAGTTTTTTGGGGTCCAAACGCATGTGCTCGAAATAGAGCGCCGAGACGATCTCAGCGAGCGACGCGGATCCCCCAAGGTGACCCGCCTTCCCAACTCCTATCATCCTGATAATATCGGCTCTCAGGTCCAAAGCGATGCCGTTCAGCCGCCTCACTGTCTCTCTCGATACCATACTTCACTCCTAGTCTGGCCGCGCGCCAGGCATTTCGCTGTCGCGCTCTTCGGTTTCGTGCGTTTTCTTCTCATAGTCTCTAAGGCGCGTGATCGTGCGATCGACGTGTTCTTCCATAAGGCTCATGGCTTTCTCGCGATCCCTGGCTTTGATGGCATCGAGGATCTGCCGGTGATACGTTAGCCCGTCTTCCACTCCCAGAGAGGCGACTATATTGTCCATGGAATTGATGAGAATACTCTTGATGATATCGTTGATTTTTATAATGATCGGGTTCTTGGTCGCTTTGGCGAGATCCAGATGGAATTCGAGATCAGCCTCGGCGAATTCGTTCACATTATCCCTAAACGCCTGCATGTTCCGATACGTGCTTTCGAGCTTTTCGATATCGCCAGCATCTGCCTTTTCCACCACAATCGCGACAGTTCCGCACTCGACTATCCTGCGATACTCAAGCACATCGAATACATCGGTGATATCGAGGGCGAGCATCGGAAAGAGCGGATTCAGCATCACTTCGCCCTTGTATTCGCGCACAAAGGTGCCGCCCCCCTGCCTCGCGTAAAGAAGCCCCAGACTCGAGAGCATCTTAATCGCTTCGCGGATCGAAATACGACTCACGCCAAGCTGTTCGGCAAGGGATTTTTCAGAAGGGATCTTCGTGCCGGGCAACCAAACCCGGTGGAGAATTTGGCTCTTGAGTTGTTCGAATACCTGATCTTTAATGCTGCTCCGGCTGAGACGCTTGAGCAATAAGGGTTCTGTGTTTATAGGCTTCATAAACTTGTAAGTTGTATGATAACTTATCATTTTAGAGCCGTCAATATTTTTTTTGCGCCGAGCACCCGAGGTCTTCCCATATTTCATAGGACCTTCCCTCAAGGTCGATTCCGCATCCCACTGGCTTCCGAGGTAGGAGCCTTTTCCCCCTCATCACAAGAGGCAACAGAGGCGATTATTTCTCTTCCTTCATTCCCACAAGCTTCGTCGCACTAATAGCGCCTTCAGCCGATCGAATATTCCCGTATTGTCGTAGGATCCGGAAAAGAGCTGCTGCCCCAGGCCAAGGGCGAAAACTCTCACCGCCTGGCCCGTATGGCCTGTCGTGGACCAGGAAAGTCGCCCATAGTCGAATTCGCTCCCCTCGGCGATCGAGAGGCCCCCGGTTTCGTGGTCACTCGTCACGACGATAAGGGTATCATCGGGATGGCTCTCGTAAAACGCGAGCGCACTCCCGATCGCCGCGTCGAGGTCGAGCACCTCATGGACCATCAGTTCCGCATCGTTGGAATGGCTAGCCTTGTCGATCTTGCCGCCTTCGATCATCATGAAAAATCCGTCGCCATTGCTCAGGAGATCAATGCCCTTTTGAGTGAAGTCCGCAAGCGAGAGATCGCCCGATTCGCGATTCAGCGCATAGGCCATCGATGCGCTTCCGTCCAGAATTTCGTTGGTGACGAAGACTCGGCCGTTTCCCGGGACGAGGGCCAGGAAGCCGGCCTTGTCGCGGACAACCTCGAATCCCTGATCCGTCGCTATGCCGAAAGCGTCGGGCTGGGTTCCATCCGCGCCCCGGGGCTCGACCAGGCCGCCACCGCCAAAATAGTCGAAGGAACTGTGAGCGAGTTGCGTGGCGATATCGTAGTTGTCATCGCGCGAGGGGGAGGACGCGAAAAACGCCGCTGGCGTCGCGCTGTTCAGGGCGGTGTTCGAGATGATCCCGACGTGAAACCCTTTGTCCCGCATGATCTTCGATAGGATCAAAAATCGCTCGGTCTTGGCTGGGTTCATATTGATAATGCCATTGGAGGTTTTCCGCCCAGAGGCTATCGCGGTGGCCGCCGCCGCCGAATCGGTGACCATTCCCCAATAATTATGGGTTGTCGCCATGCCTGAAACCGGAAAATCGTCGAAACGCAGAGGGGAGGCGCCGGCGGCCACGCCTGCGTCGGATTCAGCGTACGATCCCGCCGCGAGGATATGGTTGGCCCCCATTCCGTCCCCTATGAAGAGAAAAATGTACTTGGGTCCTGTGTCGGGTAGAGGAAAGCTCGCCGCGGAGCATGAGATGAGCAGCAAGAGCAAGGAGAGCAAAACCGATGTCGTCGTCTGCCAGGTTCTCATCGAGGCTTGTCCCTCCGCATGCGTTCGCTCCCCTTAGCAAGTATACGCGAATTGCTATATGATAACCATCTATGTCATTTCTTCCCGCCACATTTTCCGACCTCAGGGCGAGAGGTCTCCAGCCGGGCGAACTCGACGCCGTCATCGTCACGGGCGACGCCTATGTTGACCATTCATCTTTCGGGGCCGCGATCATAGGTCGAGTCCTCGAGGCGGCGGGCTACAAGGTCGGCATTCTCGCGAGGCCCGACCCCGATGATGTCGAAGCCTTCAGGATCTTTGGCAGGCCGCGCCTCGCTTTCCTGGTTACGGCGGGAGCCGTGGATTCGATGGTTTCTTCCTTTACCGCGAACAAGAAGCCCCGGTCCGAGGATGAGTACGCGCCGGGCGGCAAGCGATCCCTCTGCATGAGGGCTGATGGCAGCATTGGCGCCGGAATTCGCGCCCGTCCGAACGCGAGGCCCGATCGGGCGGTCATCAGCTACTCAACGATGTGCCGCCAAGCTTTCAAAGGCGTGCCCGTCGTCATCGGCGGTATCGAGGCGAGCCTCAGGCGCCTCGCCCACTACGATTATTGGTCGGATACCCTGCGCAAATCCATACTCCTCGACTCCAAGGCCGACATACTCGTGTATGGAATGGGCGAGCGGCAGATCGTGGAAATAATGCGTCGCCTTGGCGCGGTCGCCGCGCGAGCCGATTCGGCCCCGACCTTCGCCGACGGCGCGGCTGGCGCCGCCCTTGCTACCCCAGCAAGGGCCCCGGCCGATGCCGCCAAGCCCGACCTCAGCGGAATCCGCGGCACCGTATGGGCCAGACACACCGGCGCGATTTCTCCCGAAGCCCTCGCGGCCGAATTCCCGGGAGCCATCATTCTCCCCGCCTTCGAAACCCTGGCTGACGCCAGCCCCGAATCGAAGGAAAACTACGCCGCATCCTTTGCCGCCCAATACCGGAACACCGACCCCTATAGCGCCAGCCGCCTCGTCGAACCCAACGGCGACAGGGTCGCCGTCCAGGAGCCTCCGGCTTTCCCCCTCGAGCGGAACGAAATGGACGCGATCTATGCCCTGCCCTTCGAGCGGAACGCCCACCCCATGTATGAAGCTTTTGGCGGCGTGCCTGCCCTCGCCGAAGTGAAATTTTCCCTACTATCGTCACGCGGCTGTTTCGGCGCCTGTTCTTTCTGCGCCCTCACCTTCCACCAGGGGCGAAAAGTGACATCGCGGAGCATCGACGCCATCGTAAAAGAAGCGCGGATCCTGACATCCATGCCTGATTTCAAGGGATATATCCACGATGTCGGCGGACCGACAGCCAATTTCCGGGCTCCCGCCTGCGAAAAGATGGACAAGCGGGGAGCGTGCGTCGACAGACGTTGCCTCGCTCCTGAGCCCTGCGCCAAGCTCGAACCCGATCACGCGGAATACCTCAGCCTTCTGCGCGCTCTGCGGGATTTGCCCGGCGTCAAAAAAGTATTCGTCCGATCAGGCGTGCGCTTCGATTACGCCATGCTGGATCCAAGCGATGAATTTCTCAGGGAGCTCGTGCGGCACCACATTTCGGGCCAACTCAAGGTCGCCCCCGAGCATGTCTCGGACAAGGTGCTCAGCCTGATGGGCAAGCCCCCGCGCCGTGTCTACGACGCCTTCGCGCTCCGCTACGCCGAACTCAACCGCGAAGCCGGCTTGAAGCAATACCTCGTTCCCTATTTTATTTCCGCGCATCCCGGCTCGGGGCTGACTGAAGCCATCGAACTCGCCGAATATCTGCGCGACACAGGCTTCGTTCCCGACCAAGCCCAGGATTTCTACCCTACGCCGGGCACCCTGGCCACCGCCATGTGGTGGTGCGGCATCAACCCTCTCGATGGACAACCCGTCTATGTGGCGAAAGGAGCGCACGAGCGCTCAATGCAGCGCGCCCTCCTCCAGTACAAGGCGCCCGCCAACGCCGACCTCGTGCGCGAAGCGCTCATCGCCGCGGGCCGCGAAGATCTCATCGGGACGGGCCCTCGCTGTCTCGTAAAGCCCGGCATGCCATTCGCTCAGCGACGAGCTTCGGGCAGACGTTCCCGGAACTGAGGTCGGCAAGCCAGGACGTAAATCGCATAACTTCATCGCTGGGTACATCAACATCAAGACTCACCGTTTCCGCGAAACCATCAGCGGCGATCGCCGCTCCAAATTCCCCCATCCCCATCCGGAAAAGGTCGAAAAGAGCATAGGGCAAGTCAAATCTCAGGGTAGCGAATTTTTCCAGCGCGGCCCTCTTCGTCTTTCCCAGGACCTGCCTGCCCGCCTCGGAATAGGCCTTGACGAGGCCGCCAGTCCCCAGAAGCGTTCCGCCGAAATATCTCGTCACGACAATGGCCACATTGCCGAAACCCGATCCTCGCAGCACGGCTAAAAGCGGGCGCCCCGAAGTGCCCGAAGGCTCCCCGTCGTCAGAGCAGAATTCAGTGCTGGAGTTGCCGCCTCCGAGGATAAAGGTGGGAACGTTATGCGACGCGTTCGGAAATTCGCCCCTAATGCGATCGATGAAGGCGCGGGCTTCCTCCACCGACCCGACATAGTCGAGGCTCGCGATGAAGCGGGAATTGACAACGATGATTTCGGCCCTTGCCGGACCGAAGGGCACTATGAGCGATTCATCATTCATGTCGATGGAATCAGGTCAAGGCGATGACAGCGGTGTCATAGCCTCGCTTCTTGGCCGCTTTGAGCGCGTCCGCGCATACCGCGTGAACCATCGGGAACTGGATATCCCTGCCCGCCGGGTATTCGTAAGCTCCCCCGCCGATCGAAATCGTGTAAGCTATCCCATCGCAAGGATTTTCGAGCACCGAAGCCCGCAGCGCGGCCGAAAAATCGTCGAGTCCCTGGCGGCCGACTCCTTTCAGAAAAACCATGAATTCGTCGCCGCTCAGCCTGCCGATGAATCCCTTCTCGCCCACCGCGAGGGTGAGTTTCTCCACGGTATCGGCGATGATCCTGTCCCCAGCGACGTAGCCGTTCCTTTCGTTGATCTCGTTCAGCCCATCGATATCGACGAGCAACATGGCGAAAGCCTCGTTGTCGTACGAGGATTTTTCGATCGCCGTCGTCATCGCGTCGATGAAACCGTCGCGATTCAGGGTGCCCGTGGAGCTGTCGTAGTACGCGAGACGGATGAGCCGGGCGTCGGTTTTTTCCTTCGCTAAAAGGATAATGCCCACCCCTCCCAGGATGAGGTAAACGTACAGCGCGACAAGCGTGACGATTTCGCCTAACGTTGGCCCGAAAACGACAAGAGCCGGACCGAGGCGAATCGCGTCCGCGATCCGGATCAGGAATGCCGCCATCATAATAAGAAAAAGCACCCCCATCAGCGTCCTCAAGGCCGATCCGTCTTTCACGCGCAGCACACGCAGGGCGGGCGGGAAAATCAGCGCGATATTGACGGAGGACATGACCAGGATGCGCGCGTAGGCGTCTTTGAACGCGAACACGGAAGCGCAGTAAAGCACGATGCCCGCAAGGAGAAGGACCTTCAGCGACTTCTTGATCCGTTGATCGAGGGCATCGGAGAGGGCGAGGAGAGCGAGGGATTCGAAATAGCAGCTGGCCATCAAAGGTAGGGTGTTCAGGATCGCGAAGGCATCGGAAGGCAAGTAGAGCCTCGCCAGGCCGAATGGATATGAGAGCAGCATCGTCAGTTGCGCGAAGAAATGGAAGCGGATCGCCTCGTCCGTGTGCTTTTTGCGGTACGCCGTGAGCAGCATGAGGATGAGGAAATTCCCCACGAAAAGAAAAGCCATAACGATTTTAAAATCCATACGCTATTTTCGGCGGACCAATCCTCGATTGTCAAGCCGCAGCTCATTCCTTTCCCGTATGATCGAGTTCGAGAAAATGTCCGAACCGCTCCTTTTTCGTTTCCAGATACCTTCTGTCATGATCGTTGACCGGCAGCTCAAGCCGCACCCGTTCAACCACCTTGATGCCATGTTTTTCAAGCTCGGCCACTTTTTCCGGATTATTCGTCAAGAGCCGTACGCTCTTAATTCCCAGCTTCCTGAGCATCTCCGCTGGCACCGCGTAATCGCGCTCGTCGGCCTTGAAGCCGAGGGCGAGATTGGCGTCGTAGGTGTCGTAGCCCGCATCCTGGAGCGCGTAGGCCCTGAGCTTGTTCACGAGCCCTATGCCCCTGCCTTCGGCCTGATGGTAGAGCACGGCGCCCCTGCCCTCGGCTTCGATGAGCTTGAGCGCCCTATGGAGCTGGGGCCCGCAATCGCAGCGCATGCTGCCGAGGGCGTCGCCGGTGAGACAGGCTGAATGGATCCTGAGGAGAAGGTTTTCGCCATCCCCGATATCGCCTTTCAGGATGATGATGTGATCCATCCCGTCCCTGTTGTTGACGAATCCGATGATCGAGAAATGGCCATACTCCGTGGGAAAATCGGCGACGGAAGCTACCATCACGCAGGTTTCCTCGGCGCAGGCCGCGCAATTCTCCGCCTGAGGGCATTCCCTCAGGGCTTTTATATCCTGGCGTATGATCTGTTCGATCGAAGGGATGTTGATCATATCGTCTCCACGCGAATCATGTTGGTTGAGCCTTGCTGGGCGAGAGGGAGGCCCGCGACGATGACGACCTTGTCGCCCGGCTCGAGGAGTTTTTCCCTTTTGCAGATGGCGACCGCCTCGTCGACGATCGCGTCGAGCCGCGTGCCGGTCCCGCTGTGGAGGAAAGGACTGACGCCCCAATTGAGGGCCAGCTGATTGTAAAGCCGCTCGTCGCTCAGAAAGGCGAAAATCGGCATGCGCGGGCGGAGGCGCGACAGGAGGCGGGCCGCGTGGCCGGTCTCCGTGAGGACGATGAGCGCTTTAGCGTTGCAGAGATAGGCGACCGAGACAGCGTTGTACGACATAATCGCCGGGATGTCGCCGGTCTTCACTTCGGGAGGAATATCGTGGTGGAAATCCAGATAATCGAATTCCTTCTCGACCGCGTCGATGATGAGACGCATGGTGTGCACGACCTGGACGGGATATTTGCCGATGGCCGTTTCCCCGGAAAGCATCACGGCGCTCGTCGAGTCGAAACAGGCGTTGGCCACGTCCGAAGCCTCAGCCCGGGTGGGCATCGGGTTCTCGATCATGGACTCCAGCATTTGCGTTGCCGTTATGACGGGCTTCGCGGCCAGGTAGCCCTTTCTGATGATGCTCTTCTGGGCTATCGGAACCGTCTCGATGGGCATTTCGACACCCATGTCGCCACGGGCGACCATGATGCCGTCAGCCGCGCCGATGATTTCGTCCACGTTCGAAAGCCCTCTCGCGGACTCTATCTTGGCGATGAGCTTGACGATGGAGCGCTTTCCCGCCGAAACCGCCGCGCGCTGGATGAGCCGCCTGACTTCCTCAATGTCGGTGGCGCAGCGCACGAAGGAGAGCGCTATATAGTCGATGTCGCGGTTGACGGCCCAGAGTATATCGGCGATGTCCTTTTCGGAGAGGAAGGGAATCGGGTAGTCGGCCCCGGGAATCGTAAGATGGGCCTTGGGCCGCAGTTCGCCGAGGTTGTCGATGCGCACGACTACCGATTTCGTTCCGCGCTTCACGACGCTCCCCGTGAAATATCCATCCATGAGGATGATTTTCTGGCCGGGCGAGCAGATGCGGTCGATATCGGGCAGGTTCGTGAACACGAGATTCGGCTTTTCGGCCACGAGGGCTTCGATGCCGACAGGATCCCGGCTCTCGATCGCGATCTCCTCGCCCGCCTTGATTGTCAGATTCTGGGCGTAGCCATACAGCCTGATCGCGGGCCCTTTTATGTCGGCCATTATCGCGATGGGCTTGCATTGCTTCTTCCTCGCTTCCCGTATCATCGCGACGGCCTTGTCGGCTTCCTCATGCGTTTTATGGGAAAAGTTGAGCCTGAAAACATCGACGCCTTCGCGGATCAACTCGCGTATGATCTCGGGTTTCTCGGAAGCCGGCCCCGTGGTCGCCACGATCTTGGTTCTCTTGTCCATATCTCTTCCTCCAGAAAGCGCTATTCCAGGCTTTCGTGTTCAAGCGCGTCCGCGGGGATTTCTATTCCTTTCGCGAGCGAATATTTCATCAAAGCTCTCCGGAGCGATCCGAAGGCCAGGTCCTCCCAGGGAATCGCATCGACCGGGAAACGACAAATTTCCGTGACTTCGGATGGATCGGCCCGGAAATTCTCACTATCGAGCGCCGTCGCCCCCGCGCAAAAATACAAATCGCAGGTCGCGTAGGGAATACCCCGATAGCGATAGACATTAGGATAGGAAGCCAGAAACTCCATCCGGGGAGGGACCCAGCCAAGCTCTTCCCCGCATTCGCGTAGAACCCCTTCCTCGGCGCCTTCTCCCGGTTCGATGAACCCGCCCGGCAGCCCCAGCATGCCGCGTCTCGGTTCCTTGGCCCTCCTCAGAAGGACAATGGAGCCGGAGGATTCTATAATAATGCCAGCGGCCGTCGCCACATTGTGGAAATACTCGAATCCGCAATCAGGACATACCCACATACGCCCACGCTCGCTGCGAAGCCGAGGACTCGCGCAGGCCGGGCAGAACTTGAAAGCTTCCGCCGACTCATCCATGAATGCCATCAAATTTCCTTTTCGCCGGCCGCCGAGCTCTTTCATCCGCGACCGCCATCGGGAGGGCGCTTCCGCGCTTCCCCGAGAAGACAAAGTTCCGTACTATTAGTATAGAGTATGATAGACCAGAAATACGAGATCCCCGGGAGCCCTGGGGAACCAGCGGGCCAAGGATCGGAAGCATCGGGGCCCTCCTTGGAAAAACGACGCCCTTCGGAACAGGCGGAAAAAAACGCTCGGTTCCGGGCTTTCGTCCGCCAGGCGCCTGAATCGCCGGGCGTGTACATCATGCGCGACGATTCCGGAACGATCATCTATGTCGGCAAGGCGAAGATACTGAGGAACCGCCTCCTCTCCTACTTCTCGGGAAAGAAGGACATCAAGACTCGCCATCTCGTGTCGCGCGTCGCGAACATCGAGTGGCTCCTCGCCGGAAGCGAATACGACGCCCTCCTCATCGAAAACAACCTGATCAAGGAACACAGTCCCAAATACAACATCAGCCTCAAGGACGGCAAAACCTATCCTTCCATCCGAATAACGAATGAGGAATTCCCGCGGATATTCAGAACGCGAAGAATCATCAATGATGGCTCCGAATATTTCGGCCCCTTCCCGAGCGCCGAGACCATCGATATCTACCTCGAACTCATCAAGCGCCTCTTTCCTCTCCGGCGCTGCGTCGTGATGCGAAAGCGGGAATCGCCCTGCATGTATTACCATATAGGACGATGCCCCGGCCCCTGCGCCGGGAAAATCACGCGAGAAGCCTATTTGGAAAGAGTCAGTCAGATCCGCAAGCTGCTATCCGGGGAAACGGCCGAACTTCTGGCCGATCTCAGGACGCGCATGGATGAAGCCGCGCAGGCCTTCCGATTCGAGGAAGCGGCGCGCCTGCGCGACGCCATCAAGGCGGTGGATCAATTCGTGGGCAGAAGCAATGCCCAGGATTTCGATCCGGCGGCCAGGGATTACATAGCCTGGCACTGTGATGGGGATCTCGCCTCCTTCATTGTCTTCAGCATGCGCGAGGGCAGGCTCAAGGGCCGCGACAGCTTCATGTCGCCTCTCTACGACACGGAGGAGGAAGCCCTCCAAACCTTCCTCGCCAGCTATTACAGCCCTGATCGGCTTCCCCCTCCCCAGATCTACTTGATGAAAGCCGCCGGGACAAAGCCTGTCTCCGAATATTTCAGGAAAAAGCTCGGCGCCAAGACCCGCTTCCTCCTTCCCAGGGAGACCCGCCACGCGGCTTCGATGAACCTCGCCGTCCAGAACGCTAAGGAAGAGCTCATCAAGAAGCGGCGCGAAATCGGCGACACGCAAGCCCTCGTCGAACTGCGTTCGGTCCTGGGTCTCGCTTCAATCCCTATGAGAATCGAGGGTTTCGACATCGCCCACCTCGCCGGCAAGCATACGGTATCCTCGCTCATCAGCTTCAGGAACGGGGTGCCGGACAAGAAAAATTATCGCTATTTCCGCATAAAAAGCCTGGGCGGAGCCATCGACGACTTCGCCTCTATACGCGAAGCGGTGGCGCGCCGCTATACTCGCCTCATCAATGAGGAGGCTGAGCTTCCGGATCTCATTCTCATCGACGGAGGCGCCGGCCAGGTCTCGGCCGCCAAGGGTATCCTCGACGAACTCGGCCTCGATTGCGACCTGGCGGGCCTGGCGAAGAAAAACGAGGAAGTTTACCTTCCCGACAGGCTTGAACCCATCATCCTGCCGAAGGATTCACCCGCGCTGCGCGTGCTTGTGGCGATCCGCGACGAAACCCACCGCTTCGCGACCGGGCTGTCAAAAAAGCTGAGGAGCCAGGATCTGCGCTTCTCGGTGCTGGAGACGGTCGAGGGGATCGGCGAAGCGCGGTCGAAAAAACTGATGAAAGCCTTTGGATCCCTCGGCGCCATCGCCGTGGCCGATACGGAGGCTGTCGCCAAAGCCGCCGGCGTATCGCTCGAAACGGCCCTGGCCGTCAAGGATAAGGCGATCATGGCCTACGGATCGGGCTGAAATGAATCTGGACGCGCGCAGCAATAGTCTGGCCGATCAGGACGTCTCCTAGTGCAAAAAAAGCCGAATATGGAGTATCATTGATCATTATTTCACCAAGGAGTTGTCGAATGGATATTTCGTCGCTGGAAAAAATAGCCTTATCGATTCGCAGTCTCACGATCGACGCCATACAAAAAGCCAATTCGGGCCATCCCGGCCTTCCGCTCGGCGCCGCCGAGCTCGGCGCCTATCTCTACGGCGCGGAAATGATTTACGACGCCGAAGATCCCTCCTGGATCAATCGCGATCGTTTTATCCTTTCGGCGGGCCACGGCTCGATGTTCCTTTATTCCCTGCTCCACATGGCCGGTTTCCCCCTCTCGCTCGATGATATAAAAAATTTCCGCCAAGTCGGCTCCAAATGCCCGGGACATCCGGAACATGGAGTCACTCCCGGCGTTGAAACAACGACCGGACCGCTCGGACAGGGTATCGCCAACGCCATTGGCTTCGCTATCGCCGAAAGCATGATGGCGGCGAAATTCAACACACCCTCAGCCGCGATATTCGACCATTACATCTACACCTTGGTCGGCGACGGCTGCCTCATGGAAGGCGTGG
>Ga0074195_1000933_pt1 | contig 47475 bp, 37 predicted proteins | sample EPASupsiteHSE623_FD_64525 | JGI IMG/M metagenome (GOLD analysis project Ga0074195, IMG submission 64525) | Bioremediated contaminated groundwater from EPA Superfund site, New Mexico - Sample HSE6-23 | ecosystem: Environmental > Aquatic > Deep subsurface > Groundwater > Contaminated ...
TCCCACTCGCCCTCCCTCATAAGGAGGCACGGGGTCTCACTCACAAGCTACGCTTGCTCGTTCAACCCATATTTTATTTTTATATAATTGGAAAATCGAAACCATAAAAACTCTATATGTTAGTTATGCATTGGTCTTTTTATAGCAAACACATAAAAAAATTATACATATCTGGAAAAGTTACCCCCTTGTATTCGTAATCTCAGATCTTTGCGAGCGACCAACGGGAGCGTAGCGATCGCAACCAGCTTATTTGTTTTAATGATTGATCTTTAGATCACCATGTCGGACTTTCAGTCCTCCTCATGATGACAGAATGCGGAGTAATTACTTGTATTCGCTTATGTGAATTTATTTAAAGCATTTATTATATTAAAAATGGTAATTGTCACAGTATTTAATTTACTTCAATAAATAAAGGTATTATAATTACTGCCAAAGTTTTAATTATAAAAATGGGGAAGGTTTTAAATTATTAATCTAATTAGTATATTAATAGGCAGTATTTTATTAAGTGTTATTCATGTCTTAATTCCGGTTCATTGGTTTCCTATAATTACATTAAGCAAGGCAGAAAAATGGACAACCCCGCAAACAATATTTGCCACCTTTGTTATTGCAGCTTTTCATATTCTCAGTACCGTATTAATAGGTCTTTGTGTCGGGTTCTTAGGCTATAAGATATCCTCGTTTTTTGCATCATATTCTAAAATTATTGCTTCGGTAATTCTTATCCTTATAGGTTTATATTACTTACTTTCAGAATTAATTCACAAATTAGGTCATCATTCCAATATCTTTAATCATACTCACCATCATGATAGTCATGCAATTATTACTTCATGTAATAACTGTACAGGTAAAAAATATACTACACTTATTACTTCGCTTGCATTATCTAGCTTTTTTACACCATGTATTGAGTTAGAAGTATATTATTTAACAGCAGGGCTAATGGGGTGGTACGGAATTTTATTGGTTTCCACAGTATATGTATTTATAACAATAGTTTTAACTATTTTATTGGTTTACCTCGGACTAAAAGGTATACAAAAACTAAAATTTGAATTTTTAGAAAATTACGAAAGCCAAATAATCGGGCTGATAATGATTTTAATCGGCATAATTATATACGTTTTAGAATAAACGCTTAAAAAATTTGGATATGTATGAAAAAATACTCGACTCTTTCAATCCCTGATGTGAATTTATTTAATGCGTTTACTATAGAATAGTTTTGTGAACAATTTGATGTTAAAAGTATTTTGTCATAAACTTATTTAAGTAAAGAAAAATGCTAGTCAAATGGAATATTTCCTATTGTTATAAAACAAATTTAGTTAAAATAAAATATCTATAAACCCTATTCAATGTATTCATAAGCAATTAAGAGGTTTAACATGCAATTACAAGACTTCAGTGTAGCAATAGAACAATTAAAAAAGCAACTGGAAAAAGATCCTAATAATATTCAAATGTTATTACAATTGGCAGAACTATATTTAAAAGTAGAGGGAGAGGATTACTACAATTCTATCCTGGCTTTAGATAAAGTTTTGGAATTAGAACCAACAAACTTAGCCGCAAACAGGATAAGAGGTTTGATATATCAGGATACAGGCAACACAGAAAAAGCTATAGAATGTTTTAAAGTTGTACTGGATAACTTTAGCTATGCAAAAGACCGTCCTGAATATGTAGAAATACTATTTGATTACGCTGAATTACTCGAACATGTCGATAGAGAGGAAGAATCATTAAGTATTTTTGAAGAACTGCTACGCAAAAAGCCAGATGATATAGCTGTTTTATTTAAGCTGGCGCATCTATATGAAGTTGCAGAAAACTATGACAAATCAATTGAAAGTTATAAGCAAATTCTAAAGCTAGATCCAAATAATGAAGCTGCCTTAACACAGTTAATAGAATTATATGAAGATACAAATAAAAGATTATTCCATTTAACAAAAGCAGAATTGGCTTTTAATGAAGGTAATTACACAAAAGTTATAGCTGAATATAAAAAAGTATTGCCACATGTTCAGGATCAACAAGAAGAATGCAATATACATAAAAAAATTGCTCAAATTTATACGCTTCAAGAAGAATACAACCAGGCCCTTGATGAATATAATTTAGCTTTCGATTTTAATGAAACTGATTATGAAATATTTAAAGGCATTGGTAAAGTTTATTTTGATACAGAAGAATATGATCTTGCAGTTGAGTTCTTTGAAAAAGCAATTCAGCTTAATAATCAAGATTATAACCTCTATTTAGATCTAGCAGAAACCTATTTAGAACTTAAAAAATACCCTGAAGCTTTAAGAGAGTTGGAAACAGTTAAAAGAAATATACCGGATGACTTAAATATTAGATGCTCAGTAGCTGAAAGTTATATGCATTTAAGAGATTACTACAAAGCTAAAGAAGAATTGGATTTTGTTTTAGCAAGAGACCCTAATAATACAAATGCATTAGGCTTGATGGTTGATATTAGCCTTGAAAAAGAAGATAAAAAAGCTGCATTGGACTATGCAAATAAACTTATATCAATGTTACCTAATAACCCATATTCTGCTAGAAAGCTTGCTGAAGTTTATGAATCAATGGAAGACTGGTATAACGCTCATTATAACGCAGGCCTTTCTTATGAATTGCAATCTGAATACGGTATGGCAATTGATGAATATGGAGCAGCTCTCGAACTAAACCCTGATAGCGCTGATTTAATGATTAAAATAGGTGACTTGTACATGGCTATGAATGAAAAATTCGTAGGGATTGAATACTATGAAAAAGCTGCCGAGGCTGACGAAAGCAATACCTTCGTATTAAAAAAACTAGCTGAATTTTATTTGGATAATAGTGATATAGACAGGGCTATCGATGCATTTGCAGGAATAGCAGAAATTGACAGAAATGATTCAGAAGTTTTATATACTTTAGCAGGCTTGTATGAAAAACAAAAATACTTTGAAGATGCACTAAGCACCTATCAAAGGTTTGTTGAAGTTGCTCCAAACAACATTAAAACTGATACTGCCAATAAAAAAATTAAGGATATTAAGAAAAAACTTCGCATAGAAGATACAACCGTTGAAGAATACACTGATGAGTATTATGAAGACGATAGGACAATATTCGAAAAACTAAAAGATTTCATCTTAAAGAGATAATTGCGGCTTATTTTTTGTACAAAACAGAGGTTTTAAGAACTTCGCTGGCTTTTTTATCCATCATAAAATCTGAGAAAGAAGGCGTTACAGGTTCTTCAGTTGAAACTTCATCTTTATTTGAATCTTCATCGTCTTGTTTGTTTTCTTTTTCATTTTTATCTTTATTATTTTGCTTACCTTGCTGTTCTGAAGAAACTTTATCTACAGGCGTTTCTATATTTTCATAAGGGTTGTTATCATAATTTTCTACACTGGTTCCAGATAAAAGTTTACCAACAGCTTCCCCTGAAATTTTACCCAAAACAAAGCCTACCACTGTAGCAAGTATTGTTAAAGCAAATGCGCCAACTATACCTATAAGAGGGCTGGCTCCGGCTATTGAAGCCATTCCAAGAGCCCCTGTAACAGCTCCTCCAACCTCACCTAGCAACCTACAAGTAATAACCGTTTTTGCTTTTTTGGTAGCGACTTTTGCGGCTACATCATTAATAAACGTTGTATTTTTTAACAACATATTGTTGTTTACCCACACCTGGTCTTCAGATTTCAAAATATTAATATTATTTTCAAGGATTTTAGATTGTTTATTACTTAATAATTGGCCCGCAATAAGATTTGATGTATCAGCTATAGCCTTTTCATTTTGTTTAAGCCTGTTAATATCATTATTAATAATCTGACTTAAAAGATCTTTAGCTTCATCTACTGATTTTGGTTGATCATTTCTTGTATAAATATTGCTTTTAAATGGGTTGGTAAATCTATTAGGGTCAGTATTAAAATTACCTGAAAAAATGTCTTCTTTTAGGTTATTTAAAGGGGTTGAAACGTTATGTTTATTTGTTAATGGTATTAATAGCTCTGATACCTTTGCTAAAAGCCCAGGGTTTTCAGAAGTATGACTTTGGATAAATTCTATTGCCTGGCTAATATCAGTAACTTTACTCTGTTGCAACTTTATTAAAATGTTATCAAACAAAGTTTTTTCTTTAGCAGTTAATTCTAAAAGTTTTTCATTATGGGTTGTATTATATATTGTTTCTGCTATAGTTTCGGTAATATTTCGTTTTACAGCCGAAAACAATTCTTCTAACTGATTATCTGATAGCTTTTTAATATCAAAATTTTCTGTGCCACTAAATGTAGCAGCATCTTTAATTGTTTGAAAATCCATAATTTTTGAATCAGATATTGTTGACACAATCTTGTCAAGATCATTCCTAGATAATACAACAGAATCACTTATCTTATTGTGTATACTTTTAGATGGAGCAGTTGTTTTAACTGCTGAATGATCTGTTTTTATTAACGTATCTTTAATTATTAGATTACGTTGGTTTGTATTGGCACCAAAGCTGTCCATATTACTCTATGTTTTTTAACTCTCTCGGATTAATTAACATACTATTAAACGTTGCTAAATATAAAATTTTGCTATTAAAAAATTAAATGTAATGAAATATTACTTTAATCTATACTATTATAATTGAGTTTGCCTAAAAATCAATGCTGTAAAGATTTCAATCCAGTGGATGTTCTTTTTTAATTTTTTCAAGTACTTTTTGAGCTTTAGAACTATAATCTATTGAAAAGCTTGGTGTTGATCCATCCCCTTCTCCTTCTCCTGAAGCTTCAGCATCTTCTCCGCCTCCGCCAGGCGGGAATCTTTCTATAACAATATTTAGCAACTCAGCTGATTCCTCATACATCTCCCTTTCTTTGAATATTAGGGCTGTATCAAAAAATGGCTTCGCTAATTCCCTGTTGGTTGGATTTTTAGAGATTAAATTATATAATTTGTCTTTTAATTCAAATAATCTATTGGTATCCTTGGGTGAAAATAAGCCAGCTGAGTATATTTTTTTAGTCAAATATGCAATCATCTGGTTAACAGAAGCAATACCTTCGTTTACAGCTGACTGAGCTGATTGTTTACCGGCAGCTTTACCTGCTTTTTGTGCCTGAACTTCATCAAATTTGTATGGTAAATAAAAACAAAATGCTAATAATGAAAATATAATAAATGTTCTGGTTATAAAATTTTTCATAAATATATCATCTCTTGTTGCTTTTAATTCATTATAAAATGAAAAAAAAATAAATTTTTCCTTTGTTAGTACTAATTTTAAATATTTAGATTTTTATTAACATTTTTAAACATGACACCCGCTTTGTTTTATGTATAAATTTATTTAACAATTGAAAAGAGCGTGTATATTTATGAAATCAAATTAGCAGGATGGTTAAATCTAAAAACAGATCAAATATCACATACAACAAGGCAATTTTAAAAATAATTGCTGTACTTATTATTTTATCAAGCACATTTCCTTTCTCAAATGATACGGTTATAGCAAAAAATAAAAATGTTGATAAGGATTTATGGGAATTCCCTGGTTCCTTATATGCAACAATAGAGCAAAATAAGCTTACATTGGCTGATGCAATTAAAATGTCACTCATAAATAACCCCCAAGTAGTTATAGAAAAAGCTTCTATTGAAGAAAAAGAATGGTCTATAAAAGAACAAAAAAGCTATCTATATCCACATCTATATGTAAATCAAAGCTTTATGGCTTCAAATAATCCGGTTAACGCTTTTATGACAAAGCTATCGCAAAGAGATTTTAATCTGTCAACTTCCAACTTGAATTATCCGGGCACAAAAAGTAATTTTTCCACCAGAATTGGGGCTGACTTTATATTATTTGACAGAAGTCTCTATAAACAAGTAAGTATATCGAAATTAGAAATGGAAATTCAAAAGCAATTAGGCAAAAAGTCTATTAATGAATTGATACAAGCAGTAAGAAAAGCTTATTTGGATGTTCAACTGGCTCAACAAAAAATAAATAATGATCAAACAACATTAGAACTTGCAAATTCATATTTCAAAGCCGTTAGCAACAAGAAAGAAGCAGGATCAGCAAGCAAAAGTGAGTTTTTATCCGCTAAAGCAAAAGTTGCTGAAGCTGAAGAAAACCTATTGAAGTCAAAAAATGATTTAAACCTCTCCTGGATAATACTTTCAGATATCGTAGGAGACGAAACCATAGTTGGGCTGGATTTAGTAGACAACTTAAAAGAAGATTTTTCTATAGGAGAGATAGATAAGTTGGTTAAATACGCATATTCAGAAAGACCTGATATTCAAGCTGCTGAAAAAAACAATAAAAAAGCATTTTTGGAAATTAAATTGGCTAAAGCAACCAGCTCTATGAATATAAAAGCTCAAGGTGAATGGGGAGTTGACACAATACTGGATAGAGATAATATTGCAAAAAGCTATACAACTTTTGTTTCCTTAAACAAACCCATATTTGATGGTGGATTAAGAAAAGCCAAAATCAACAAAGCCTTAGCTAATTCTGATAAAAGAAGAGCTGAAGTAACCCAAACATACAATAAAGTTAAAATTGAAGTAATACAAAACTATTTGTCTTTTAAAAATGCACAAGAAAGATTAAATGTGACAAAGCACATACTTGATGATGCTCATGAAAGCTTAAGGACCTACCATGAAAGATACCTGGTTGGCTTGTCAACAAATGTTGAAATGGAAAATGCGCAATCCAAATTAGCTAATGCAAAATATTTAAGAACTTATGCACTATATGATCTGAATTTATCCTTCATAAACCTGCAAAAAGCTATTGGAATATCACTAAACGACATACTTGAAGGTACAAACACACTTTGCTCTGATAAACCTGATAAAAAAACAGGACAAGACCAAAACCCAGATAAAACCTCACCATAATTGAATATTAAAAAACCAAAATATATAAATACCAACTATCAAATTCAAACGGAGTTGTTATGACAAATAAAAAACCTAATTATAAAATCTTTTTGCTGCTATTGTTGATCATACCATTTCTAATAAGCTGCACTAAGCACGAAACAGAAATAACATCAGAACCGTCAAAGGATGTTATAAAGGTTGAAATTTCAAAACTCAGTGAAAGTAAGTATGTAACACCATATACTCTTGTAGGTGTTATAAAAGCACACCAAAAATCAACATTATCAAGTAAAGTAACTTCACAAATAGTAGATATTACCATCGATGATGGCAGCCCTGTAAAGTTTGGACAGGTATTGATAAAATTAGATGATCGAGAAGCAAAGTTAAAACTTGCTAAAGCTGAATCAGATGGTTATATACTACAGGCAAATCAACAAGAACTTGTAAGCAAACTAGAAGAATTAAAAAGTAAAGTGCAAATGCTGTTTCATGACCAGGAAAAATTTTTGTCAGAGCAAGAATTAGCAAAGTCAAATTTTGAAAGATACAGTAAATTATTTGATAAAGATGTTATAACAAAACAGGAACTTGATGAATATAAAACAAAACTTACTATTGCGAATGCAACAGTAGCAAAATCTCAGGCTGAATACAATCTAATGATGGCTAAAAAACGTCAACTAGAGTCTGTTGGCAGACAGGTTCAAGCTCAGTTAGAAAAAAACAAGGCAGAAATAGCAGAAGCAATAGTTAATCTTTCCTATTACCAAATAAGCTCACCACTTAATGGGTACGTTATCAAAAAATACGCTGATACAGGAGATATGACAGCAGTTGAAAAACCCTTAATATCAGTTGAAAACCCAAAAACACTTTATTTGGACCTGGAAGTGGAAGAAAGTAAAGCATTCATTTTTAAACCCGGAGCAAAAGTTGTTATAAGAATTGATGCATATAATGACACAATAATAATTGGTATAGTAAAAGATGTTGTGCCTTCTGCTGACCCAGAAAGCCATACATTTCAAGTAATGATTGATTTACCTCCTCACAAGGTTATACATTCCGGTATGTACGCACGAGTAGTAACCAACATAGGCGGTAAAAGTATTTTTATACCTAGAACAGCTATAATAACAAGAGGTCAGATTACTGGTGTTTACATAGTTGACAATGATAACATCGCAAGATTTAGAATAGTAAAAAAAGGACAAGAAATAGAAGGGTTTGTTGAAATACTATCAGGTTTATCAGAGAAAGATAAGGTTATAATTTCAAAGATAGAGCTTATTTCTGACGGTACTAAAGTTAAAATTTAGGGAGCAATTTAATGCCGCATGCGCATATAGTTAAAAACCTTACTAAAGCTTTTATTAATTCCAAAATAACGCCAGTTATTATTTTGTTTTCAATATTTTTAGGAATTTTAGCCCTTATATTTCTTCCTAGAGAAGAAGAACCTCAAATAAATGTCCCAATGGCAGATGTGTTTGTTGAAATGCCTGGCGCTTCACCTCAAGAAGTAAGCGAAAGAGTAATATATCCAATGGAAAAACTTATGCAGGATGTTCCAGGCGTTGAATATATATATTCTCAAGCTCTTGTCGGTAAAGGTATAATGACTGTAAGGTTTTATGTTGGACAGAACTTAGAGGAGAGCCTTGTTAAACTTTATAATAAGCTGTATTCAAATTTTGACAGAATACCACTTGGTGTTTCAAAACCTTTAATAAAACCTAAATCTATAGATGATGTGCCGATTATGAGCCTAACATTATGGGGAAACAATTATGATGGCTACACATTAAGACAAATAGCAGCACAACTTTGCGAAACAATTAAACAAACTCCAGATGTTTCTGAAACAACTATAATAGGGGGATATAGGAAATTTTTAAAAGTAAACCTCATACCATATAAGATGGCAGCTTATAACATTGATCCATATAATGTTATGAAGCGTATTCAAGAAGTTAATAATAGTTCATATCCAGGTAATATAACATATAAAGATAAAGAAATTCAGCTAAAGTTCCAGGGGTTCTTAAATTCAAAAGAAGAAGTTGAAAAAATTGTTTTAAAAACAAATGACAACAAAACAATATACTTAAAAGATGTTGCTAAAATAGAATTAGGACCAGAAGAAACTAACAATTATGTAATGTTCAAGGATAAAAAATCAAATTTATCCTCTGCTGTTACTATCAGTATTGCAAAACGCAAGGGTACAAACGCTATAATTGTTACAAATAATATTATAAAAAAATTAAAAACCATAAGAGGCAACTTATTACCTTCTGATCTTAACTTATCAATAACACGAAATTACGGAGAAACAGCTGCTGAGCGTTCTAACGAACTTTTAGTACATATGTTTATAGCCATATTTTCAGTTACAGTTTTGATATGGCTAGCATTAGGCAAACGAGAATCTATGGTAGTAGCGATAGCTATACCTACAACTTTGGCCTTAACTCTTTCAATGTTTACTTTATACGGATTTACGCTTAATAGAGTTACTTTCTTTGCTTTAATATTTTCAATAGGCATACTTGTAGATGATGCAATAGTGGTGGTAGAAAATATTGTAAGACATCTAAAAATGCCTTCAAACAAAGATAAAAATATATCAGATGTTATTGTTGATGCCACAGACGAAGTAGGTAACCCTACAATACTTGCAACAATTACTGTTATAGCAGCAATACTACCAATGGCATTTGTTGGCGGTTTAATGGGGCCTTATATGAGACCTATTCCTATAGGCTCTTCATCAGCAATGCTATTCTCAATGCTTATTGCATTTATTGTAATACCTTGGGCTGCTGTAAGAATATTGGGACATAGATACCTAACAAACAAACCAAATATTAATACAGAAGATAGCCTTTTAACAAAATACTATCGCAAAACAATGAACAACTTGATTTTTATGCCTAAATACAGGAAATTATTTATTGTTAGCATTATTTTATTACTTGTATCCGCTTGCTCATTAGTCATTTTTAAATTGGTTAAAGTAAAAATGCTACCTTTTGATAATAAAAGTGAGTTTCAGGTTATTGTAGATACAAAAGATGGAAGCACTTTGGAAAATACAATGCAGGTAACTCAAGAAATAGCAGATTATTTAATTACCGTTAAAGAAGTATTAAATTATCAAATATATTGTGGTGTGGCCAGTCCATTCAATTTTAACGGATTAGTCAGACACTATTATTTACGTAAAAACTCTAATAATGCTGATATACAGGTTAATCTTTTACCAAAAAATGAACGTTCTTTTCAAAGCCACGATATAGCAAAGCGTGTTAGGCCCCAAATTGTAAAAATAGCACAGAAACATGGGGCTAATGTAAAAATAAGCGAGGTTCCACCTGGACCGCCTGTATTGCAAACTTTAGTTGCTGAAGTATACGGACCAAATTATAAAAGGCAAAAAGAAATAGCCCAGGAAATAATTAATATATTTAAAAAAAGTCCGAATGTTGTTGATGTTGACTGGTATATGGAGGATCCTCATGAGCAGTTAACAATGATAGTTGATCATGAAAAGGCTTTACGTTCAAACTTAACAACTGATAAAATAAACGATTCAGTAGAAATAGCATTCAAAGGCAAAGAAGCAGGCCTGCTGCATGCTGAAACAGCTAAAGAAAATGTGCCAATATGGGTTCAAATACCATCTTATTTAAGGGGTAGCCTGTTTGATATAATTTCTCTTAAGTTGGTAAATGCTGATAACAAGCTTATACCTATTGAATCAATGGTAAAGTTTATACTAAATTATTATCCAACCAGCATATATCATAAAAATCTTATGCCGGTAGTTTACGTAACCGCCGATGTCTCCGGAGCTGAGGAAAGCCCAGTTTATTCTATAATGAAACTATATAATGACATTAACAAGTTGGAACTTCCGGAAGGATATAAACTTAAGCAACACTTTACAGCACAGCCTACAGTCAATGATAGATATTCCATAAAGTGGGATGGCGAATGGCAAATAACTTACGAAGTATTCAAAGATCTCAGTATAGCATTTTTAATTGTATTAATACTGATTTACTGTTTAATAGTAGGCTGGTTTCAGTCATTTAAAACACCTTTGATAATCATGTCTGTTATACCTTTCTCTTTAATTGGGATATTACCTGCTCATATGCTAATGGGTGCATTTTTTACAGCTACTTCCATGATAGGTTTTATAGCAGGTGCAGGTATTGTTGTGCGTAATTCAATCATACTTGTTGATTTTATCGAACTAAGATTAAAAGAAGGCATGACTATGTCTGAAGCTGTTATTGACGCTGGCGCAATAAGATTCAAGCCTATGATGCTAACCGCTTCTGCGGTGATTGTAGGCTCATCTATTATACTTTTTGATCCTATATTTCAGGGATTAGCTATATCCTTAATGGCTGGAGAACTTGCATCATTATTTATTTCAAGAACTACTGTTCCTATATTTTATTACATGACAACTATTAAGTCATATTTAAATTCAAAAATAATTACCAGTAAGACTTCTATTGACCTACTTGATACAGGATATCCAGTGACAGGTTGTTAATAATTATGAAAGAAACTAAAAACATTGCGTCTGTTAACAAAATTATTAGCAATCTAAGCTTGGAAGAAAAGCTTTCTCAATTATTTATTGTTGGATATTTTGGTACAACAATCCATAAGGAATTATTGGATTGGGTTTCATCTGGTTTGGGTGGCTTAGTTTTGTTTAGAGACAACATAACTGACACTAAACAAGTTGCTAAGCAGATTTATAATTTTCAAAATAATTCAAAAGTTGGTTTATTTGTAGCAATAGACCAAGAGGGAGGTCTTGTTGAAAGGATAAAAGGAGCAACACAGATACCTACAGCCATGGCATTGGCTTCAATTGGTGATAATTATTCTTTAAGTCTTGCCAATAATATAATTGCAGAAGAACTTAACCTATTGGGCTTCAACATGAATTATTCACCAGTTTTAGATGTAAATACAGAGCCTATGAACCCTGTTATAGGAGTCAGATCATTTGGTGAAAATGCAAATAAAGTAGCAACACACGCATTAACTGTTATTGAATCTATGCGATCTAAAAATATTGTACCGGTTGCAAAACATTTTCCAGGACATGGCGCTTCTACTTTAGACTCTCATTTAGGTTTACCTATCATAAATATCAGTGATAATGAACTTGATAATATTCATATATTTCCATATAAAGATGCTATTAAAAATAACATTGAAATGATTATGGTATGTCATGTTTATTTTCCTCAACAGGAAGAAGAAACAGGCATACCATCAAGCCTTTCAAAAAGTATTATAACTGGTTTACTTAAGGAAAAACTAAATTATAATGGATTAATTATAACAGATGACCTTGATATGAAAGCTATATCAAATATGTTCTCAATTGAACAGGCAGCTTTTAAAGCAATTAGTGCAGGCGTTGATGTTTTATTATACAGAAATTATAAAAATGCCAGGAAAGCGTATTCTTTTATACTTAATGAAGCAAAGGCTAACGAGGATTTAGAATCTAAAATTAATGAATCATTAAGGAAATTACTGGACTTAAAATTTAAATATTCAATATTAAATAATGATTATAAATTTGACGAGCTTAGCATATCGAATAAAATTGGAACTAAAGAAAAACATGAATTAATACAAAATGTATTTGATAAGTCTATTACAATATATAAGGATTTTGATGGCAGGAAAAATATACTTAAAGAGGATTCTATAATAATTATTTCAGTCAATAAAAACTCTTTAACACATTACCAAAACGAACCCCCTTTATTATTAAGAGATTTAATAAATAATAATGTTAAAGAATTGTGTATCTCTTTAAATCCCACTAATGAGGAAATGGAATTCATTAAAAAACAATTAGATAATTACAACAAAGTAATAATTATTTCCTATAATGCCCAGTTCAACACTAATCAGGCTAAGTTGTTCAAAGATATAATTGATAGCAAAGAAGCCTATGTACTTGTAGCAGGCACGCCATATGATATTAGATTATTTTCAAAAGCCAAATTTATTGCTTTATCATATTGTTATGCAAACAGTTCAATCAGCGCTTTTTTTAAAATTTTAACTTTAAAAATTTCCAAAAGTTCCAAGTTACCTGTAAAATTACCTCTTTAGAAGCATTAAACATACTTCATATTTGGAATATCAACTTTCAATTAATAATGAAATAATAAGATTAACCAAAAGAAGATAATTATTTTTCCTAATAACAGTGATGGTTATTAGGTAGTTTGGTACTAATATGCCTACAAAATTAGCTAAAAAACAAGTTAGATGTTATGAAAACAAAGATTTGTACGTATCTTTTGAAAATGCTGATTTGTCTCGCAAAGAATTATTTGATTATGTGATTGAAAATTTAGGCAATAAAGTTTATTGCCTGGCTTATAAAATTACAAAAAGTCATTCAGAAGCAGAAGATGTATTTCAAGATGTATTTCTCACTGTTTACAATAAAATTTATACTTTAAAAAACTTAAAGGCTTTGCCAAATTGGTTATATAAAATTACAATAAATATTGCAAACTTGAAAAATCGCAATAAAAAAAGAGAACAGAAACTAATTAAGCTTGTAGAATACAACAACAATGAACACAAAATTTTGAAGGAAGTTGATTTTACAAGTAATGCAATGAATTCATTGCTAAGAAAAGAAGCACAAACGGTAATAAAAAATGCTATTAATGACTTACCTGAACAATATCAAAATGTTGTAGTTTTAAGTGATCTGGAAAACCTACCTTTGGCTAAAACAAGTGAAATATTAAACATATCAGTAGCAGCTACCAAATCACGTTTGCATAGAGCGCGTCAGAAATTAAAAGACAAGTTAAGAGGATATTTTCTGGATAAAGCTAATTAAATAAGTGGTGTTATCATTTTAATCTATTAAAACTTAATTTTGCCTGATTTTAGAGCGCTGGAGTTATCCTTAAGGAGGATTGAGAGTCTTGAGCACACGAATTTTCAATATTACATCGGAAAAATTTAAAACCAGACCTTTTTCTGAGTTTTCTTTATTCGATAATAACCCTTACACCAAAAGAAAAGTAATCAAAGATTATATCTATAGCCCTGAATATAAGGTAATCGGCAAGTAACTTTACATTTATTTACTTTTTTTAATTTACATAAATGATAAAAGTCATGACCTTGTAACGGGTTTGAGCTTTGTTAAGAATTTTCGAGAATGTAAACTATACTTATGTACCAAAGATTGGTTAAAATTATCTTAGGTCTTAACAATACATTACATTAAATAAATTCTTAAGAGGTAAAATTAATGTTATCATTTATTTTAAAGTCTTTGAGAAATTTATTGGATCGACTATTTAAGCTTAACGATACAATAAAGCTTATTGATAATAAATATATATATTGTAATAGTCTGACTGATACAGGAAAATGTTGGATAATATTAAGGTGTAATAGATGTAAGACTAAATCAATTCCTATTGTAAGTAATGGTAAGGTTTTACCTGCTAATAAATACTGTAGATATTGCGGATCTGACGAATATTATATTGAGAAAAAACAAAATATTGAAAGAATTGACACTATTTATGCCTTATTTTCAAAAGATTTAATCGAAGTCAAGCAAGAAATGGTTAACTATAAAAACTTGAATCTTCATAACAAGTTTTTATCAACATTTATAACACAAAGAAATAATTCATTCGGGCCTATTTTAGAGAACTTTTAGGCTAAACCATCTGCATAATATCTATCTATTTCTATAATACGACCGGCCCTTTTTTGAGTTATAAATGATTCAAAAAATTCTACAAGTCTTTCTCCAGAAACTTTAAAGTTTTTGATTGTAACGTTACCTTTATGGCGTTCCAAAACTTTTACTATATACCATAGATTATCAGATTTATCGAGGATCTTTTTTTCATCAAAAGGATTGCCTGCTTCATCGTGTTTAATTTGGACATACTTAAAGCCATCTGAAGTAGTATGAACCTGCTCCTCTTCAGAAGAAGGAGGAGCTTTTCTTGTATGTTTAGCAAAGATATTAATTACTTTTTCGTCTATTTGATCCTTCATGATGCCAGCCTTCAATAATAAATCCCTGATAAAAATATACTACCATATAGTTTGTTTTTTATTTTAAAAATAAATATATTAAAAAAATTTTCGGCTAAATTAATCCAATAGTCAACATTGTTATGTAATATTAAATTTATTACATGTTATTTGTAGAACAACCCCATTAATGAGCCATTGCATAAATTATGCATAATTTACAAACTTTTCCAATAAAAAAGCTCCTCAGGTGGGACTCGAACCTACAACCCTTCGGTTAACAGCCGAATGCTCTGCCATTGAGCTACTGAGGAACAAAATATTAAGGAATTATCCCTTAATATAACTGAAATTATAGCAATGCCTGAGTTCTTTGTAAAGCTTCAAATAAAATAATTTTTTTATATGAGTTTATTTTATATAATAGCCCTAATAAATAAGTGTATTTTTATTTGCTTCAAAATAAACAAAATTGCTAAAGAAAAGTTTACATATCAAGTAATTTTATAATTATTTAAGTTTGTTTATCTTTTCTGTAACGATTTTTTGGCATGAAAGTTATTAGGTTCAAATGAAAATGGAAGAAAATAAGATAATAAAACCTATTACAGGTATTTATCCTGTCACTTCAGCAGGAGTTTCATTGTATTTTTTTAGCCATATAGATTTGATTATTTGTAGAAAAAATGGGACAACCTCTGATTTATTTGCGAGAAAACCTTTTTTAAATATATCTTACGGCAATCAGTCCGAACAATTTAATATAGAAAATAATTTTACTAACGGCATGTTGGATGCAGTGGATAAAAATATGCTGCCATCAGTTATACTTGCCAGTCCATGTTATGGATTTTTAAATAACTTTGTAGAAGAAATAATTGAAATAACTATAAAACTTAACGATTTGGAATTATTAAAACCTTATCACCCTCTAAATATGTTTTATTTCCCAATTATAATATTACTTTCTAACGGTATTATTTACGAAGAGACTCTAAATAAACTCAAGCATGGCTTTTTATATAGTAACTTGCCTGAAAAAATAATTAATAAAGTATGTGACAAGATCTTAAGGGGAAGTATTTTACAAGGAGCATTCCGAGAAGAGGATCTTTATTATCCTTACAAGAAAGAAGCAATAAAAATAGCCCTTACCAAACCTGAATTATTTGAACAAATAATGCAAATATTAAATATGAATAATTTTAATATTTCTATTCAAAAAAACCCCAAACGTATAGAGTTAGAAAATGCAATGGTTAATATAGCTACAAATGCAGCTGCTTTAGCATTTGCATTGGATAAAAATAGTTATAAACTTAAAAGAATTGATTTTCAACAAGCATTAGTCCCAAAAAATATTGAACAGTCAGAATTTATTAACGAGCTTCAACGAGCTGTATTTGTTATAGGTAAAAAATATAATGCTTTTAGTGAATCAGATCAATTTGAAACTTTATGGCTGCCTAAAAAAGAGCAATTATTAAAGAGAGATAATAGATATATAAGTAATAGTTTGTATTCATTAAAAAAAATGATTAGGTATAACAACTTTCCAGATAGACTCCCAACAGAAGAAAAATCAATTATTTATCCGTTAAAAAGAATTGCTCAAGAAAATAATCTTTTAAAAGAACTATATTTATTGGAAAAATTAGAAAAAGAAATCTTAGAAACCATTAACTTTGCAAAAAATAATGTTAGAAATATTTCATTTTGCTTTTAGAAACTAATAATTATTCATCAAATAATTTGTATACCTTATTAAACTAAAAATTAGTAACTAAATTCCGCTGGGTTTATTAGAGTATAAACACATAAACAACATATAAATTTGATTTTTTTTGAAAGAAATGAACCAAAATACTTATTTAAAATAGTTGATACTAATTATGAATAATAATAAAAAATTCTTTATAATGCAGATATGGAGGTAGAGCCTTTTACTACCATCTTTCTTAACAAGATTTAGGAGTATGGATTTTATGGCAGAAGCAGTCATCAAAAGTTATGTAAAAAACATTTCTTATTGTCAACAGGAATCTGAAAAGAACTACAAAAAGGATAGCTGCTATGACAATAGAAATTGTAAAAAATCAAATATAGACTCTAATTATAGAGGTTCAACAGAGAATTGTTTGAACCCATATTTAGGTTTACAAAAATGTGATTCAAAGACAGTTTCTACAGAAAATATTAACTCACAAGATGGAAGCACATTAAAAAGTTCAACTCCTAAAGCCACTTATGCCGATTATCTAAAAAGTAATAATAATAACAATTCAAATGATTCATTAAACAAAGGCCTGCTTAAATTTTCAAGGAATATTTTATTTAGCTCAGCCTTGTTTATGGATGATATGTTAAAAAGTGCATATAATACCGGTAATACAACCAATAATGCAACTGCAACTAACAATAGTACCAATACAAGCAATAATACAACAACTAACAATGGTACTAATACAAGCAATAATGCAACTACAACCAATCCTTATACAGGTAATTATGCAAAAAGTTATGCTTATGCTGATGGAAATGGTGCTTATGCAATAAGCAAAGCAAGCAGTAGCTGTTCAAACGCAACGGGTAACTGCTCAAGCACAAATAATAACTGTTCGGGGCAAGGTACAATCAACAAAGCCCTCGATTCATCCGGAACTACACCAACAACTGATACAACTTCCGGCGCTATACCAACAACTGGTACAACTTCCGGTACTACACCTACAACAGGTACTTCAGGTAATTTAACCTCTGGTACTACACCAACAACAGATATGTCAAGCAGCTTAACTTCCGGTTCAAACAACCTTACCCAAGCTCTTGTTACATTTGTAAAAGGTCTTATACAATGCTTATCAGCATTTATGGGACAACTGTCAGGCAATGCTGGAGGTAGCCTGGGAGGAACAGCGAATTGCATGAGTGGCAGCGGCAGCGGCAGCGGCAATTCAAGTTCAGGTGGTAGCTGTAATTCAAGCTCAGGTGGTAGTGGTTCAAGTTCAGGCGGTAGCTGCAATTCAATTTCGGGTGGTAGTGGCAATCCAGGCACAGGTTACACCGGAGTAAATGGCACTAACGGCACTACTGGCACTGCTGGCACTACTGGTACTACTGGCACTACTGGTACTACTGGTTCTGCAGGTACAACACCTAATTCATTAATGTTTCAAGGTAGAAAAATAGCAGGTAATGACAGTGCAAAAATAGCAGAATTAAAGAATAATTTTGATAAAAGCCTTAATTTTAAAGAATTTTTAGGATATGCACAAAAAGGAGACTCATACGGTTTATATTCTAACAGTAATACTCTTGAAGCATTAACAGCTATGTACAAAGCTACTGGTGATAAAAAATATGTAGACCAAGCCTTACAACTAGGTGAGCTTGCTCAAAAAACTGGAACGGACAAAGACGGTGATGGATATGCTGACTGGGAATGCAAACTCCCAGATAGAAAATACAATCACGATCACGAAGAATGGCGTGGTGCTGCCGGTATATCAAATATACTTGGTTTAATAAAATCAGATCCAAACCTAAAAGAATACAGTGGCCGTGCTGATAATCTGACAAAATTCTTAGAAAAGAATATTTGGGAAAAATGGACTAATAAAAAAGGACGTAATGGAAACATAAATAATACTCAAACAACACACTTTGTAGGACGTCTTGGAACATTAGCTCTTAACTTATACAAAGCAACCGGTAACCCTAAATATAAAACCTACGTAGAAGAAGCATCCAAGAAAATCAAAAATAGCTTTATACGTGGCAGTGATGGAAGCATAACCCCATCAGGAGCATTAAAAGGTGGATCAACTGACTTCGGACATTCCGGTGATTCAGTAAACTTCATATCAGAAGCATATAAATCAGGTATCGGCGGCTTTACCCAAAGCGATATTCAAGGACTTGTAAAAACTGCCAAAAAAGGTTCGGGCGGCTGTCAAACAGCTCCAGGTTGGTCAACATTAGCAGTATTTGATGATCAATTATGGAACAGTTACTATAACAGCAGCAGTAAAAATAAGGGCGGCCGTGTAGGACAATGTGTATCTGCATTCCTGGCAAGCGCACTAGCAGAAAAATAACATAAGCTGACCATAACAATATAAATATCAACCTTAAAGCTACTCAAAATGACAATTTTTTCGAAAGAGGAATTGTCATTACTTTTTTATTGTGTATTATAGATCAATGCATAACTTAATAGAAAGGTTTTATTGAATTCGATTTTCAAAATAGTCATTGAGAGAAGCCGTAAGGCGACACGGCAATCTCATTTCAGATAGTTTGGGTTGCTATTGCTTCGTTTCGCTCACAATGACCAATAATGTAAGCGTAGCTTGCGAGTGAAACCCCATGTCTCACCTTAAGGATGGGCTTTTGAAAATCGAAATAAATTTTAGTTATGCAGCGATCTTTATTATTAAATATAATTTGGTACACATCTATGAATAACAAATTAATACCGTTCGATATACCTGAAGAATTAACAAAATTTGATGTAAGTAAATATCATATTGTATCTGTACCTTTTTCAGAAACAGTTACCTACTTAAAAGGGTCCGAAAATGCACCAAAAGCTATACTCAACGCATCAAACCAAGTTGAATTATATGATATAGATACAGAAGGTGAACCATATTTAAATGGTATTAGTTACAGTGAAATAAATACCAACCAAAATATACAAAAAGTACTTGATGATATTGATCAAGAAATATCAAAATGTTTAAGTAATAATAAATTCCCTGTAATGCTAGGAGGAGAGCATAGTATAAGCTTTGGAGCAATTAAGGCTTGCAAAAAATTTTTTAAAAACCTTTGTGTTTTACAAATTGATGCTCATTCAGATTTAAGAACAGAGTATTTAGGTAATCCTTTTAACCATGCTTGCGCCATGATTCACGTATTCAATAATAATATACCACTAATTCAAGTGGGTATACGTAACTCTTCTAAAGAAGAACATATTTTAATAAAAGAAAACCCCTCTAAAATAACTACTTTTTTTGCCAATTCATCAGGATTAAATATAGAAGCAATAATTAAAAGCATTAAAAATAAAAATGTTTACCTAACAATAGATCTCGATGGCTTTGATCCATCCGTAATACCTCATGTAGGCACACCGGAACCAGGCGGTTTAACCTGGTATGAAGTAATAAATTTATTAGAAAATATTTTCAAAAACTTTAATGTCGTAGCAAGCGACATAGTTGAATTGGCTCCAAATAGATACAGCGCACCATCTGATTTTATTACGGCCAAATTATTATATAAGCTGTTTTGTTTCAAGGACTAATAACAATTTAATATAAAAATATGATAGATTTTAAATTTTTGAGTAATATAATATTCGTGTTAAAATAAAAATTTGTAAATTATAGTTTTTAATTTGGGGGAGCTAGAAAAAAATGTTAAATGTTCATCGTAAACTTAATACTAATATAACTCCAGTTGCTAATATAGAGTCGAGTAGTAAGAATAAAACAACTGATCAACCATTAAAAGATGTTGCAAATACCACCAACGATTATATTAATGGATACAAATCTGCTGAAGGCAAATATATGAACCAAAAAGCCTGGAACCAATATTTTGTTGACAGGCTTGGTGAAATTGGACTACTTGTTATTTCTCAATTTAAAGCAATGAATGACCTTTATAATAGAGTAGAAAAAATTGAAGAGAAGGTACAAAAACCTGAACTTATTACAGATATGTTTGTAAAAAATGCAAATAAGTAATAATATAATCAACGCATAAAAAATTTGGACATATTTGGAAAAAAAGTAATTATTTTTTATTTGCCAACATTTTTCTCCAGAGGTCAAAATCAGGATGTTCTGAAACCATGCAATGGATGCCGCCGCCCTGATCATCATTTAAGTTATCACTTATGTAGTTACTCCGTTTCCCTTCAGGTCCGGATACAAAGTAAACCTGTTTAATCTGTGGTACTTTTTCTTTCAGTACTTTTTCAAACAAATCATTTAAATTAGGGCCCTCTAAATTGCCTTTAAATTTATGCCAGCAGCTTTTATTTGTTATATAGATCAAATCCCCGTTTGTTTTTTGATTAACTATTGCGTTTACAAAATTGGTTCCACCATAAAATATACCCGGAACTCGTACCGGTTTAAATCCTTGCGATTCAAGTTCTTTTACAATAGTGTCGGTATCAGTATATTTTGATGCTAAATCTTTTTTCTTACTATTTGTATAATAAATTAATTCATCCAATTGTTCTTTAACCGTTGGGTCAGTAGCTTCATCTGTTGCTTTTTTTAGCAGTTCTATTGATAAGTTGTAATCATTTACAAGAACAACAGGGTAATTTAAAGGGCGCATTTCCATATCTATATGAAAATCAGGCTGAGAAAGATAGCATATATTTTTAGGGTCAATATTTAATTCCTGAGCTATTTGAAGCATTGCTTTTTGTTGATATTTTTTTTCATTATTTATATAAGGTGTTTCTTTTATGTTTAAATCGTTATAACAACTTACTTTTGTATGTATTTCATCTAAAGCTATTTTTTTTGCTGTATCAATTAAGTTATCTTTACCAATAATTGCATAAGACTCACCTTTGTTATTTTTACCAATATAACAATTTCCGCCTTCCAATGCTGATTTAAGTTTCTTGTGAGGAAAACCCATGCTTGTAGCAAATGTTTCAGTAGCAGCAGTTTCTACTATATGCGGTTCTATGCTATTTATTAAAACAGTATCTTTTTCACCATTCGTACCTTCAGCTATGATTTTATTATCCTGACTCCAGCAAAGAGTATCAGAAGGAAGGGTTTGTTTAGGTCTAAATTGAAATTTATCAGGTGGTAATACTTTGTCTCCAACTTGAATAAATACATCAAAATTTTCTTTTAAACCAATTTGTTGAACTTCTTTAGCTGTTTCCAGACTTTTATAATCTTCTGTTGCCTGAAGATATAAACTCTTTAACGGACATGCGGCATAACCATTGAAAGATATAGACTGTTTGCGGGGTTTTATTTTATTATTATTGTACCCTATAAAGCTATTAGAAATAATATTCAAGAAATATTCCCCCGATTAATTTTAATATTTATATAAACCACCTGAAGGTATAAAATTGCCTAACATTTATTGTTTTATTAAAAATATTGAAGATTTCTTAATTAATGTAGTTTATGATTAATAAGTTTTTATAAAATTTATGTATAAACATTTATCAAATTATTTTTTTGTGTCAGAATTATTTTAAAATAATAATTAATAGTAGAGAGGGGAGCGTAACTATGTTAAATATTAATCCTTTTAGATTGCAGGCAAAACAAAATATGGCATCTGGAATAAGCTTTAATGGTAACGAAAACAGTAATAATACACTTGAACAACGTGTTAAAACACTTGAAGACAGTTTTGAAAAACAAAAAATTGAATCAAAACAACAATTTAATTCAATTTTATTAGAAATTGGTAAAATAAAAGCTAAACAGGAAGCTCAAGAATCATTTAAAGATAAAGATATTGATAATCTTAAAAAAAATATTGCTAAAAAGTTTGAACAAATAAAAAGATATTAGTCTAAAAGTTAAAGCCAAACTAAAGTTGTACTTTTGCAAGCAATCTTTTTGAATCTGCTTACCAGTAATGTTTAACTAACCGTAATAATATGCTGACAATTGTAAATTTCTTATTTACAATTCAAATTAAAATGCAAAAATATTTTTTTAGGGGTTTTTCTAAAATTGTTAAAAGTACTTTTTATTTGTTTGAATTTAAAAATATGATAATCAAATCACAAAAACCAAATACGGTAGTAGCTTTTGAAGCCAACAAAAAGAATCAACAGTCAGAGAATTTTAAGAAGATGTCTCCTGTTATTCAGGGGGGTAGCCCAAGTTTTGGTAATACTGCCGCTGCTTTTAATCTGTTTTCCTTATTGGAAGCAAAACCCATTTTATCACTGATGACTGTTAACCTGTTCGGTATGCTTATACCAAGAACCTTAACAGAATTATACAGAAATAAAAAAGAATTAGGGCATTTTAACTGGAATGCAGGTAGAGAAAGATTGATTGATGAAATAAGCTCTACGTTTACTTTATTCTTTGCTCCAGGTTTGTTGTTTAACTATATAGGCAATAAGCTTTTAAACAGTAAGTTTAACCCATTAGGTGTTAACACAAAAGCTTTCACAGATTACAAAATGCTGGACATCATCAACAATAAAGTAAAAGATGTATTACTTACAGAATCATTAAAAGGCAATACCCAAATGCCTATTAATGATTTAAGGCAAGCTGTAGCCAGAGGAATTTTAGAAGATACCAAAGCCGCATCCAGTAATTTAAAATTCAGTACTGAATTAATTGATGACGTTGTTAAAGAAGTTGGCTCTTCAATGCAAAGAGCTAATATGGACAAATATATTAAAAATTTCGTTAAAAATGAAACCAGAGCAGAATTTAAACAAGCACTTAGTGCTGCTAAAGAACAGGTTTTAAAAGAAGCAGCCGAAAAAGGTATTGCTAATCCAAGTAAAGCAGAAGTAGGAAGAGAAGCTTACAAACGTGCTATGGAATCTTTAAAAGATGTTATGCAAAAAGCTACCTCTCAAGCACAAAGAAACTTCCTGGAAAGGCGAGATAGAGGCATCGCATCCTTTATAGAAAAATTTATACCTAAAGCTTCAGAGCATCTTAGAGAAACAGATATTACCATTAAAGGCGGCAAAGCTGCAAAAGATCTTACCACAAACACTAACAATCTTATTCGAGACATTTTCACCGCTACAGATGATATATTAATGAAAGCTGCTAAAGGTAAAGACAAAGTTAACCTGCCTGAAATGTCAAATAATACTCAAAATATTATGCAATCCCTGAAAAACCTTAAACTTGGTAAGGTACTATTACCATTCACTATTGTTTTAACTCTACTTATGCTGTTCCCTAAACTTAATATCTGGCTTACACAAAAAATAACAGGTAAAAAAGAATTCCCAGGTCTTGCCGGCCTAAATACAGATAGCAGTACTCCTGCAGACAACAAAGACAAAACAAAACCGGCTGATAACAAGGACACACAAAGCAATACTGCCAATACACCAGCTACTAATGCTCCTCCAGCAACACCGGTATCACAACCAACAACTCCAGTAATTACTCCACCAATGCCGATGCCATACCCAATGCCTTATCCGGTAAATACTATGCCATACCAAATTCCTCAACGGATAGTTACAATACCGTACAATATTCCATTTACACCACCTCCTATAACGCCAACTCCGCCTCCAGGCCCTATGATCAAAAAAGAAAGTATATTCGCTGAGTTTGAAAGGAGGATGCAGTCATGAGTATGCTGATGAATGTTGCCAGAGTTATTGATATGAATACTTCATCAACTTCTTTGAAGATGATGCAAACCTTATACGCTTGTACCATAGCATCTCGTTTAAAAAACTCAAGAAGCAAGGACGAGGTTAGGGAAATTGCTACTAGAGATGTCCCCGCATGGATGACTTTCTTTTATCTTGCCTCAGTTATTGAAAAAGTTGTCGGTTACTGTTTAGACAATGCTACAGAATCAACTAAAAAAGGCTTCAGCTTATTAAAAGGTGAAAAAGAAGGCAGAACCCTTCTAAAAATGTTAAACCCATTCAACAACGAGTTTAAAGTTCGCTCATTTGATGATATTAAGGCTCTTAAAAATATTGCTAATCCGCAAAATTATAAAGACCTTATGCGCAATAAATGCGGCGTTTACGTAACAGGGCTATTAGCTTCCATTGCTGTTCTCGGTATACTTATACCTAAAATAAACGTTGCTATAACCCGCAAAAAGGTACTGGCAGAGCAACAAAAAAAGAAAGCCGCTGCTGCAAGTACAACTAATGCTTCAAACTTAAATAAAACAGCATAAAATATAAATAAATTTAATTAAAGAGAGAGAGAAAAAAAATGAATAATATTAACAACATTAGCTTTAGATCAAATTATCAAGCATTAAATAACAGCAATCCAGCCACACCTTCATTTACTTCTAAAAGCGATGAAAATAAGGCAGCAGATCAGTTTGTTAAAAGTTTAGTAACATCAAACCCAATAAAAAACTCTTCAGGCTTTATTAAGCTTTACAAGTTACAAGAACAGGTAACAGAAATTTTTAACAAAATAGGGACAGATAATATTGCTAAAATAAATAATTTTGTTGCACAAGATGGTGATATAGAAACAAATTTGAATGATTTATTAACAGAAGTATCTGAAGATCTTAAACCAGAAGAAAAAGAAACCTTGAAATCAATTGTTTCTCAAGCAAAAGAAAATATTGCATCATTAAAAGACCCTAAACAAAAGGAAATAATAACTAATGCGTTAAAAGACGGAAATACAAACAATAAAGCTAATGCTTTTATAGCTGGGGCTTTGCTTCTATTTGTGGCACTATCTGGCGGAGGAGATTTGGCAGCAGGTTTTGCTGGTATTCTTTGGGGTATATCACTTGTAGAAGCCTGGTCTGCAAAAGAAATGAACAAAACAGCTTATAAAGGCATTGCCAAACAAGAAGCAACTATTTCTGTATTGTAATTTATATTAAAAAATTACTGATTGACAATATCCTTATATTATTTACTTAAATGCGTAACTCCTATTAATAATTGGAATATATTCCTTTTCGTGTTAAAATATACCAAATTTTAGACTATTATTGTTTAAAAGGATTATTTTACTTACTTATCAGTGGAGTTTTGTATGGAAAGAATAATTATATTTGATACTACCCTAAGAGATGGTGAGCAATCTCCAGGCGCTACAATGAATATAGATGAAAAAATTGAAGTTGCTAAACAATTGGCAAAACTTGGCGTTGATGTTATAGAAGCAGGGTTTCCGGCAAGCAGCCCTGGTGATTTTAACGCTGTTAAATATATAGCAGAAAATATAAAAGGTCCCGCTATTGCAGGCTTAGCTAGAGCTAATAAAAAAGATATCGAAGCAGTTTGGAACGCAGTTAAAAATGCTGAAAAACCAAGAATACATACTTTTATCGCTACCTCCGATATTCACCTTGAATATAAATTAAGAAAAACAAGAGAAGAAGTACTTAAAATTACTGAAGAAATGGTAGCATACGCAAAAAGCCTGTGTCCTGATGTAGAATTTTCCGCAGAAGATGCCGGTAGGACAGATCCTGATTATTTATGTAAAATTGTTGAAACAGCTATAAGAGCAGGTGCTTCAACTGTAAATATACCTGATACCGTTGGATATACAACACCTTCAGAATTTGGGGAGCTTATAGCATATATTAAGAAAAATGTTCCTAATATTGACAAAGCAATTATAAGCGTACACTGCCATAATGACCTGGGTATGGCAACGGCAAATTCACTAGCTGCTGCTATGAACGGAGCTAGACAAATTGAATGCACCATAAACGGACTTGGAGAAAGAGCCGGCAACTGCTCTTTAGAAGAAGTCGCAATGATTTTTAAAACCAGAAAAAATAAACTCAACCTTTATACAGAGATAGATACAACACAAATTTATAAAACAAGCAGGTTGGTTAGTAATTTAACAGGTATGTTGGTACAGCCAAATAAAGCTATAGTTGGAGCCAATGCTTTTGCTCATGAAGCAGGCATACACCAGGACGGTATATTAAAATATCGTACAACCTATGAAATAATGGATCCCAAAGATATAGGCCTTGTGGACAGTCAATTACCGTTAGGGCCACGTTCTGGACGTCATGCTCTTAAAGCAAGACTAATTGACCTCGGTTATGAACTTTCTGAAGAAGACCTACAAAAAGCTTTCGAAAGATTTAAACTATTGGCTGATAAGAAAAAATCAATTTCTAACAGAGACTTAGAATATCTCATGGCAGATCAGTTTAGATTTAATGCCGGTACCATAGCTTATGTATTAAAACACGTTCAAGTTAATTGCGGGGATCACTCATTACCTACAGCTACAGTACAACTTGAAAAACCAAACGGTGAACTAATTCAGGACGCTGCTATAGGAACTGGCCCTATTGATGCTGTTTATCAAGCTGTCAACAGAATAATTGACACCCCGAACGAATTAATAGAATTTTCTATTCAGGCTATTACAGAAGGCATCGACGCAATGGGTGAAGTAACAATTCGTGTTCAAGCCGAAGACGGAAGTATTTTTACAGGTAATGCCGCCAATGTAGACATACTAGTAGCTTCAACTACGGCTTATATCAATGCCCTAAATAAAATGATAGCAAAAACCGGTATAAGCGTCGTATCTTGTGAATAATTTATGTTAAACAGCAAAAAAACAAAAGGCAATGTTATCGTTGTCACTGGTCCATCCGGCGTAGGCAAGGGCAGTATTATTTCTAAAGTACTAGATGATCTTAAAGGCATCGTCTTATCTATTTCTACTACTACAAGAAGCCCAAGACCAGGCGAAAAAGATGGAGTTCATTATTATTTTAAATCCATAGATGAATTTAAAGAATTAATTAATACTGGCAAAATGCTGGAATGGGCCAAGTTTGCTGATAATTATTATGGAACTTTTAAAGATACAGTTGAAAAAGAACTTGAAATTGGTAATGACGTACTTCTAGAAATAGATGTTCAAGGGGCGTTAAATGTAAAAAAACAGATGCCCGAAGCTATTTTAATTTTTATCTACCCTCCAAGTATTGAAGAATTAAAACGACGCCTTACCGGCAGAAATACTGAATCTGCTGAAGTAATTCAAAAACGATTAAACATTGCTCTAAACGAGCTTAAAATGGCTGAAAAATTTGATTATAAAATAATAAATGATAACCTTGATAATGCAATTAAAGACTTGGAAAAGTTAATTTTAATAGCAAGAAATAATAGAAGTAATAAGCAAAATGTTTGATTTAACCGGTAAAAATATTATTGTTGGAGTAACAGGCGGCATAGCGGCATACAAAGTACCTGAATTAGTCAGGCTTTATGTAAAGTCAAACGCTAATGTTGAAGTTATAATGACAAAATCTGCTTGTGAGTTTGTTACACCATACACACTTTCCATACTGTCAAAAAACAAAGTCTATACAAAGCTTTTTGAATCAATTAATGAGTATGATGTTAAACATATATCATTGGCTGATAAGGCGGATTTGTTTATTATTGTACCTGCTACAGCAAACATAATAGGTAAAATTGCTAACGGTATTGCTGATGATTTACTTAGCTCAACTATTATGGCTACAAAGTCAAAAGTAATTATTGCCCCTGCAATGAATGTCAACATGTGGAACAATTCAATTGTTCAGGAAAATATTAAAAAACTGGAACATAGGGGATATGAATTTATTTACCCAGAAACAGGAGAACTGGCCTGCGGTTATATAGGAGAAGGAAGACTAGCTGATATAAACACCATATTTAACAGGACTAAAGATTTTTTTAACTCTGGTAAACCTTTAAACAACAAGAAATTATTAATTACTTTAGGTGGAACAAGAGAATACATAGACCCTGTAAGATTTGTTGGAAATAAAAGCTCGGGCAAAATGGGAACAGCTATAGCTTGTGAAGCAGTACAAATGGGAGCCGAAGTAACGATAATTTCTACTGTAGATGTATCACTAAGCAATACAAAAATAATACGTGTTGAATCTGCACTGGAAATGCTGGAATCAATGAAAAATGAATTTGTGAAAAATGATATTATAATAATGACAGCAGCTGTAGCGGATTATAGACCAGAAAACTACTCTGAGCAAAAGATTAAAAAAGAATTAAATAATAATGAACTGGTTTTAAAACTAGTTAAAAACCCAGATTTAATAAAGGAAATGACATTAAATAAAAGAGATAATCAATTTATAGTTGGTTTTGCAGCAGAAACGGATAATTTAATTCAAAATGCAAAAAACAAATTAGCTTCTAAAAATATAGATATGATTGTAGCTAATGATGTATCCAGGACAGATATTGGGATGTCTTCAGATTATAATGAAGTTACCCTTATTTTTAAAGATGGAAAAGTTGAAAATATTGCAAAAAATACTAAAAACAATGTTGCTCGTCTTTTATTAAAAGCCATAGCTGGTTCTATAAAGTATCAGGTTAATGTATAGGTAATTACTCTGCTCCCTGTCATCACGAGGAGGACTGAAAGTCCGACATGGTGATCGCAAGATCAATCATTGAAACAAATAAGTTGGTTGCGATTGCCGCTCCCGTTGGTCGCTCGAAAGACCTGAGCAATTACAGGTATAGTAATTCAAAATATTTAAAATAAAAATTTTTTCAACTTTTTACTAAATTAAGAATTGCCAATGCCGAATAAAAAACAGTAAAGAAAAATATCTTTATAGCAATGCTTTAAATTTTAATACGGAGTTGAAATGGCCAGAATAATTGATAACCCCCTAGGCAGACGTATGATAAAACTTTCCACAGATGATGTATTGGCAATAGTATCTTTATATCAACAACAATGCAATTGTAGAGATTACACGCACGATGAAGTACGTAAGGTTATAGATATAAACAGGTTTTATCTACCTGAAGATTGTTAATCTAAGGATTTCTTCTTAATTATTACATATAAAAATCGGATATAGTTGGAAAAATCACAAGGGTGCTTTATCCTGCCTGTGGCGGACTAAAAAGCCTACCACTTCTAATACCTGATGTGAATTTATTTAAAGCATTTGCTATAAATCATTATTGAAATAACAATTCACCTTATGAAATAATACAACTATGAACGACACAATAGCAGCTATAACTACACCCATAGGAACAGCCGGGGTCAGTATAATTCGACTCAGCGGTCAGGATTCCTGGCAAATAGCATATAAAATTTTTAAATCTGCTAATAAAAAAAGTACGCAACAAACCTTTCAACATTCTAAATTCTATTATGGCTGGATTATTGACCCTCAAACCAATAATCTCATAGATGAAATAGTATTGTTAGCCTTCAAATCACCTAAAAGTTATACTACTGAAGACATTATAGAAATACAGTGCCACGGCGGATACAATGTAACACAGAAAATATTGCAAATTTGCCTGGATAATGGTGCTAGGTTAGCTGAAAAAGGTGAGTTTACAAAACGTGCTTTCTTGGGTGGCAGAATAGATTTAACTCAAGTAGAAGCCATATTGGATATAATTTCTGCCAAAACAGATTTGTTTTCTTCGTCTGCTGCTTATAATTTGTCTGGTAGGTTATCTGAATTAACAAATAATATAAGATCTTTATTAATTAATTTACTTGCTCATATAAATGCAAGCGTCGATTTCCCTGATGAAGTTGATGAAATGCCGGTAGAAGAAATAAAATCTCAAATAAATAATATTTTAAACTCCTTACAAGAAGTTCTAACAAGATCTACAGATGGCACTATATTAAAGCAAGGTATTAAAACAGCTATTATCGGCCAGCCAAATGTCGGTAAATCATCGCTTTTCAATTATTTATTAAATATCAACAGGGCTATAGTAACAAATATACCTGGTACAACCAGAGATATAATTGAAGAATATATGGATATTGAAGGAATACCGTTTATTTTAACTGATACAGCTGGCATACGAGAAATAAAAACTCAAAAAGATTCAGATTTCATAGAATCTATAGGTATTGATAGAACAAAATCTGCTATAGATGAAAGTGATTTAATTTTATTTATTTATGATGTTACTCAAGGCATAACAAAAGAAGATATTTATATCCTGACAGAAATTCAAAATAGTAATAAAACATTAATAAAATTAGCAAATAAATCTGATTTAAATAATAATTACGATACAACAGATCCTAAGGAACTACTTGTTTCAGCGAAAACAGGAGATGGAATAGACAAACTTAAACAAAGAATTAAAACAGCAGTCTTGGGTGATAACTTTAAAATACAAAAAGATGATATCTACATAAATACACGACACAAAGAATGTATTAAACAGGCAATTGATTATTTAAATTTAGCTATAAGTGGTATAGATGATGGCATCGAACAGGATTTGATTTCAATAGATATAAAGTCAGCACTAGTTTCACTCGATGAAATGGTTGGAGAAGTAGTTTCAGAAATTATTATAGATCAAATATTCTCACAATTTTGCGTTGGTAAATAATATTCATATCAACTAATACTGATTAGCAATCAATACATTACTCAGCACCCTGTCATCATGAGGAGGACTGAAAGCCTGACGTGGTAATCGCAAGATAAATCATTAAAACAAATAAGTTGGTTGCGATTGCCACGCTCCCGTTGGTCGCTCGCAAAGACCTGAGCAATTACACAATCAATACATTACTCAGCACCCTGTCATCATGAGGAGGACTGAAAGTCCGACATGGTGATCGCAAGATAAATCATTAAAACAAATAAGTTGGTTGCGATTGCCACGCTCCCGTTGGTCGCTCGCAAAGACCTGCGCAATTACACAATCAATACATTACTTTTAAATATCATGCGACCATGCGATTGCCGCATCGCCTAACAGCTCCTCGCATGACTGCTGGGTCTTGATTGCATATTATTGATTAAAACTTACACCTTTTTAAGCCATAAAATGTAGATTTCTTTTCTTTTCTCTTTGTTGGTTTCCGTCCCTACCTGTATGAGCTTCACTGCTTAAATTTCCTCCCCCGCCACCATGGCCTCCTCCACTGAGTATTTTATTGAAGGTTTCTGTTAAAAAATCAAACGGGGATACATAGCCTTTCTGTGCTAATGTAGAAGAAAAGTCTGATAAAGTTGCTGCCGACATAGGTATCATGCCGTCCATTCTTCTTGCAATATTACCAGCATTATTTTGAAGCATTGCTAATGTTGCTGAATTTTGTAATGTTTGTATTGCTTGAGAAGCCTCATTTGACAAATTGACATTTAAATTTGCATTTACTGCGGCAAAATTTGTTGCCGTACCCTGTGAAACCATAGCATTAGAACCGGTTAAGGATAATTTAGTATCTATTATATTTGTAGAAGTATTTATATTGGAAAAAGTTTTTATTGGACTTGTCTCACTAGCAGTTGCTGACTGCGTCTTAGCAGAAAAAATATTAGTTTCAGGTGTAAACCTTGTTGTTCCTGTTGTTTGAGTTGCAGATTGATTGGTTCCGGTGGTTTCTTCCAATATATTTTGCGTGGTTGCAGAAGAAGCAAATTGAGAACTATAAAGTTCAGCATTTTTTACACTTGAAGGTATATATTCTCCTGACAATACTGAATTCGCATTAGTAGCACTGGCTGTTATCGAAGGATATAATGGATCTGCTGAAGCTAACGAAAAAGTACCTCCGGCTATTTCAAGCAAGTTAGGTGGTGTATTGGCTATGTGCCTATACAAAGGATCATTGTTAATATTTAAAGAAGCGTACGTTAAACCCATATTTTTTACCACACACTTAAATTTATTAATTTATCGACCAAAAATTTTTTTTCTTAACTTATCCTATTTATATTTTTTAATAGCATAATCTAGGTACACCTTCACAACTTTAGTATAATAAACTTAAAATATTAAAAAAAACTTCAAAAGAAGAACTTTAATACAACAAAAGAGGTATCTTTAAGTTTTTATAAAACCTATTTGTGAAGTACGGATAAATATAATAAAAAAGTAGAATATGAACGAAAATCAGCAATTAGAAACCACGAATAAATTGGGAAAGCTAAGAGAAGATTTGAAAAAAGATCCTAATAATATTGCTTTAAGAGAATTTTACGCAGAACAGTTATCCGAAAAAGGTGAAAATGAAGAATCTATCAATCAATATAAAATATTAATTAAACTGTCACCAAACAAATCAGAGTATTATTATTGTTTAGGTATAGCTTTAGAAAAAATTAAAGATATGCAAGGCGCTCTAGAAGCATATAAAAAAGCGGTAGATATTTATCCCGATTTTGGTGATGCACATTATAACCTGGCTTACGTACTGGATAGAACAGGGAAACAGCTAGAAGCTATAAAAGAATATCAGATAGCCATAAATTTAAACCCCAAAGATGCAAATGCTCATTTTAATTTAGGATGTATACACAGTGAAAGAGATAATGCAAAAGAAGCATTGGAGCACTTAAACATTGCTATTGAGATTAATCCAGAAGATGAATATGCTCATTTTTATCTGGCTTTTGAGTTTCAAAAGATGGGTATTATTGAAAAGGCTTTACAGGAATATGATACTGTTATAAGAATTAATCCAAAGTACAGCTGGGCTTATTATAACAAAGGTTATATATATCTATCCCAAAATGAGAAGGAAAAAGCATTTAATGAATTTAAAAAAACCTTTGAAATCAATAATGAAGATTATAAAGCATTACAACAACTAATAGCTATAGGGCTAGATTTAAATTATGGTGACAATTTGCTTGATTTATTAGAAGATCTAATCATAATGGATTCAAAAAATGCAATACTCCACTTCTATATAGCAGAAGTTTTTTCTAAAATGAACCTGTTAGAAGATGCTTTCCTACATTATAAAAAAGCTTATAACTTGCCAAATTTAAAAAAATCAGATATTGACCCTATTAAACTAAGAGAGAAATTGATATTTTTAAAGAACAAACTTGCAGAATAAGGAGTAGTCACTACTGATTAGCAATCAATAAATTAGTTTTAAATGTCAGGAGATTGCCGCACTCTCAAATTGTCATTGGGTCTGCAATAACGATATTGGGCTATAGTGAAGTCAGTTAAAGCTATTGATTGAGTAGTTACCCAATCCACAAGCTTGGTACTATACTTTATGAGCAGTTTATATGACCTTAACAAAAGAATTAACAATATTCTTCTTCAAGAAATCTTTCTTTTTCTTCAGGTTTTATAGCTTTCATTGTAAGGTTAATCCTGCCTTTTTCGTCTACTTCAGTAACCTTAACAATAACTTCTTCTCCGATAGAGACAACATCATCAACCCTGTTGACACGACGGTCTAAAAGCTGTGATATATGAACCATACCATCAACTCCAGGAGCTAATTCAACAAAAGCCCCAAGGTTTGATATAATCCTAACTACTTTACCAGCAATAATCATACCTTTTTCAACTTTTCTAGTAAGTTTTTTAATTATTGCCATGGCTCTTTCTCCGCCGTCAGCATTAGTACATGTAATATTTACAATACCATCGTTTTCAATATCAATTGTAGCTCCGGTTTCTTCAATAATACCACGAATAGTTTTACCGCCAGGGCCTATAACTGTACCGATACAATCAGGATCAATTTTCATTGTTAATATACGAGGTGCCCATTTAGACAGGGATTTTCTGGGTTCCGGTATAACATCAAGCATTTTTTTCAATATAAACAAGCGACCTGCTTTTGCCTGTTCAAGTGCATTTTTTATTATTTCTACAGAAATACCCTTAATTTTTATATCCATTTGTAGTGCTGTAATGCCTTCTTCGCTTCCGGTAACTTTAAAATCCATATCTCCGAAGAAATCTTCAACGCCTTGAATGTCTGTTAAAACTATTACGGTGTCCTTTTCTTTTATTAATCCCATAGCAACGCCTGCAATAGGTTTAGAAATATTAACACCAGCATCCATTAAAGCAAGTGTACTGGCACAAGTACTAGCCATTGAAGTTGAACCGTTGGATTCTAAAACTTCAGAATTTACCCTTACAGTATAAGGGAAAACTTCTTTTCCTGGCAAAACAGGTACTATAGCTCTTTCAGCTAACGCACCATGGCCTACTTCTCTACGTCCAGGGCCTCTATTTGGTCTAACTTCTCCTACTGAATATGCAGGGAATGAATAATGATGTAAATATCTTCTGGTTGTTTGAGGATCTACACCATCTAATTCCTGAGCATCACTAGGGGAACCCAATGTTGCAACAGATAAAACCTGTGTACTACCTCTAGTAAACAGACCCGAGCCATGAACTCTCGGTAATACACCAACTGAGCAATCTATTGGTCTAATTTCATCTAATTTTCTACCATCGACCCTTATATTTTTGCTTACTATTAATGATCTCATAGCAGTTTTTTCAATATTTTTGAAAATTTCATTCTGGTATTGCATTTTAGTGCTGTCTAAAAATTCTTTTACAGGGTCTGTTTCTTCAAGTTCTTCAATTGTTTGTTTTAATTTATCTTTAATTGCTTTAATTTCAACTTCACGTTCTAGTCTATCCTGAATTTTATAAGCTTTTTCTATAGGTTTTTTACAAATTTTTTCAACAAATTTTACTAATATGCTTTTATCTACGTCAGAGACAAATTCTTTTTTCTCTATGCCCAGTTCTTTCATAAATGCCAACTGAGCATCAACCTGTATTTTAATATATTCTTGAGCAAATGCTAAAGCTTTTACCATATCATTTTCTTCAACAAACTTAGCACCTGCTTCAACCATCATAATAGAATCACTGGTTCCTGCTACAACTAAGTCCAAATCACTTAACTCTATCTGTTCATATGATGGATTAATTATAAATTCACCATCCAGTCGACCTACTCTAACAGCGCCAACAGGGCCTAAAAACGGAGCTGAACTTATCATTAATGCACAAGAAGCGCCAAAAATAGCTAATACGTCAGGTGGAGTCATACAGTCTGAACTTAAAATGGCTGCGGTAATCTGAACATCATTATAGTAATCTTTAGGAAATAATGGCCTAATTGGTCTATCGATCAATCTACTGGTTAAAATAGCTTTATCTGATGGTCTACCTTCTCTTCTCATAAAGCTGCCAGGTACTTTACCGACTGAAAACATTTTTTCTTCGTAATCAACTAAAAGAGGAAAATAATCTATATTATCTTTAGGTTCTGCTGAAACACCAACAACTACCATTAACACTGTATCTTCACAAGTAACGGTTACTGCTCCTGATGCGTTTCTGGCCATATGTCCAGTTTCGATTATTACTTCTTTTGTCCCAACGGAAAATTTGCAAATTTTAGAAGGCAACATGTTATATATCCCTTGTAGTTAAAACTAAATACCATAAATTTTAAAAAAGCGGGATCTTTACCCCGCTTTATTTTTTTAACGACGTAACTCTAGACGTTTAATCAAGGTTCGATACCTTTCAATATCTTCTTTCATAAGATAATTCAACAAACGTCTACGATTACCAACCATCATTAATAAGCCTCTTTTGGTATGAAAATCTTTTTTATGTATTTTTAAATGCTCTGTAAGCATTTGAATTCTTTTTGTTAACAAAGCTACTTGAACTTCTGGAGAACCTGTATCTTTTTCATTAATTTTGAACTGTTCAATGACTTCTTGCTTTTGAATACAAACAGTTGACATTTATTTAAACCTCTCTTTATTTCCTTTTGATTTCCAAGCGATTATAATAACATCCTCAATTTTTTACTGCAAGTTTAATATATTGAAATATGTAGCAAATCTTAAATTATTTTAGTATTAAATACTCTTTTAAAAGGTTTTTGCTTATAAAAAGGTATCGGCTAGGGCAATTTATCTTATATAATAAGTATTTGAAAAGAGATACACAGTCAACAAATGAAAAAATTTTTTTCGATTTTTAAAAAGCTTATACTTTCGATAGTTTTGATAGCAATTTAAACATGTAAAACTTTATTTACATTATATTAAGAAAAATTTTTTACATACTTTATTACTAAAATCTGTACCCACTGGACTGATGAGTATGGCGAAACCCTAAAATAAGTTAAAGCCCAATATCGTCAATTGCGAATCCAACGATGTTTTTAGGATGCGGCAATCCAACTTTTTTGAAAAAAAGGTGGGCCAAAAAACTTTCACATGCTTTGCGTAACCTAATATCGTCATTGCAAAAAGCAGTCACAAAGTGTCTTTGCAAACCCAACAACATTTTTGGGGTGCGGCAATCTCATGAACGGAGCCTGTAGTAAGCCGTAGAATGGGTTAACTAACCCATCACAACCCACTTTATCACATGTCAACTCGAATTTTTAGAAAATAATTTGGCAATATTATTAGATTTTCTTAATCATGCTTTGCTGGGATTCCGGAATCTTGTCCATATTGCAAGAATAATGTGGTAAATAATTTTATTTGCTTCGTTGTAGCCCTGCAAGATACTGAAACAAGTTCAGCATGACGCATACTGACGTTATTCACTCCGTTACAACCCTGCCAGATCAAGGATCACCGGAAGACTAACAGAGGTGCAAATAATACTTCCAAGCGTCCGAGATGATGTTCAGGATGGCATTGGATCTCCGACCCAACCTACTAGGTTAATATCATCTTTGCGAACCCAACGACATTTTGAAGGTGCGGTAACCCACCTTTTTTGAAAAAAAGGTAGTCCAAAAAACTTTCACATGCTTTGCGTAACCTAATAGCGTCATTGCAAAAAGCAGTCACAAAGTGTCTTTGTGAAGAACTACAAAATAACCTCACCTAATGAAATTTTGTAATAATACAGGCTTGTCGCATAAATCAATACCCTGATTTTTATTAGAAAAGTTTAAGTACAACACTGAATATAATTAATTCATTAAAGTTGGGTAATGTCATAACAATTTTTTTGGATTATTATTTTAATTGTTATCTGTAAAGCTTAAAATCTAATACAAGATTGCGATTTTAATAACCTGTTTGTGTAAATTCTTATAATGCGTTATATTATTCAAAAAGCAGTTTATTTCTATGAAAGTAGGAGCCGTTATGCCAGAGTACAAGTATATAGGTAAGCATATTCCAAGAATAGATGCAAATGAAAAAGTTACAGGTAGTTTGTTATATCCTTCAGATGCGCATTTCGAAGATCAAGTACATATAAGAATTTTAAGGAGCAAGTATCCTTATGCCAGAATATTATCTATAGATACATCTGAAGCTGAAAAACTTAACGGCGTAATTAAAATTTTAACTCATAAAGATGTACCTGGCCTAAATGCTTTTGGAATAGCCGTACAGGATCAACCTGTATTTTGCCATGATTTTGTAAGATACCAAGGAGACGCAATAGCTGCAATTGGCGCTGTTACAGAATCTGTAGCACAAAAGGCCTTGGAACTAATTAAGGTTGAATATGAAGTACTAACCCCAATAACTGATCCTAAATTTGCACTAACTACAAATGCTCCCAAATTACATAAAAATGGAAATATACTTAATGAAAAACATTTCTCCAAAGGGGATATAAATAATGCACTGAAAGAATCAGACTATACGTTTGAACATGATTATAAAACTCAAAGACAAGAACATGCTTACCTTGAAACAGAAGCTGGTGTAGCATACTACGATGAACAGCAAAGACTTGTTGTTCATGCGGGTGGACAGTATCCTCATAGAGATGTTAAACAGCTTTCTAGAATATTAAATTTACCTACTGAAAAAATAAGGGTCATTAACTCACCCGTAGGAGGCGGTTTTGGCGGCAAAGACGAAATAACTGTCCAAGCTTATCTGGCTCTAATGACCCATTTGACTAAACGGCCTTCAAAAATTTTCCTCTCAAGAGAAGAATCTTTTATCTCCGGCGGAAAACGTCACCCTGTGGAAATAACCCTAAAAACTGGTGTTAATAAAGATGGTAAACTTACCGGTATGGAATTTAAAGCTATTTCCGATACCGGCGGTTATGCTTCTTTAGGCGGCCCAATATTAAATTTAACTGTTGAACATTCAGGCGGGGTATATTTCTTCCCAAATAGCAGTGTAACCGGTTATAGCGTTTATACAAATTCTGGTTATCAAGTCGCATTTAGAGGTTTTGGTGTACCTCAATCACTTTTCGCCCTTGAAACACAAATGGATGAAATGGCTGATACTATCGGCATGGACAGGTTAGAATTTCGACGGATTAACTTGCTGAAAAAAGGTCAAAAAGGCGCAATTGACAATGAATTTCCATTATCAATAGGTAGCCATGCAATAGTAGACGCCATGGCAAAAGGTGAAATATACAATAACAGAGAAGCCCTTAAAAAAACTGACTGCCCTTATAGAAAGAGAGGTATCGGTTTTTCGTTAGGCTTACAGGGCGCCGGTCTAGGTGTAGGTTTGCCTGATTTTGCTGATACTAAAATAATACTTGAAAAAAATGGTAAGTTTAGGTTTCTAGTTGGTACATCAGAAATGGGACAAGGTAACGCAACCTGCTTTGCTCAAATAGCAGCCGAACAATTGCATTGTGAAATATCTGATATAGTTTATAACCTCGGAGATACAGGGGTATGTCCTGATTCAGGTTCAGCTACAGCATCAAGGACAATTTACGCTGTAGGAGCATCAGTTTATTACGCAGCTAAAAAGATGACGGAACTTATCTGCTCAATCTTCAATTGTACAACTTTTAATATTAAAAATGGTGTAATTTATATAGATAACACACCTAAAATAACATTAACAGAATTAGCATCAAAGGAAAAGCTTGAAACCACAGGAGAATTTGTGGTCCCTACTGCTACAGAATGTCTAGGGGATGGTTTACCACATATTCTATACGGTTATTCAGGTCATATAGCATTAGTAGAAATCAATACGCTAACAGGTGAAACTGAAGTTTTAAAAGCTGAATGTTATATAGATGCCGGCACAGTAATAAATATGCAGGGGTTGGAAGGTCAGTCAGAAGGTGGTTTTATCATGGGGATAGGTTATGCCTTAACTGAAAATTCTATAGTACAAGATGGTTATTATGTTAATCCAAGGTTTGCAACCTATATATTACCGACGGCTCTTGATTCACCATTAGATATAAAAACTATAGCTGTTGATGTTTACGAAGATTCACATCCGTTAGGATCAAAAGGCATAGGAGAAGTAGTCTTTACAACAGTAGCTCCAGCTATTACCAATGCAATAACAGATGCTATAGGACACAGATTTTATTCTTTACCTGTAACACCAGAAAATATACTACAAGTATTAGAATTACAAGATAAAACAATGGAGGATTCATTATGTCTATAATAGAAAAATCCTTATCTCAAAAAGAAGATACAGTAAATATAACTTTAAAAATTAACAAAACAGAATACAATCTAGATGTTAAACCAACAGATACCTTACTTTATACATTAAGGGAAGTACTGAATTTAACAGGTACAAAATATGGCTGCGGTGAAGGTGAATGCGGAGCATGTAGCGTTATAATGGACGGCAATTTAGTAAATTCTTGCCTTGTTTTAACAGTTCAGGCTGATAATAAAGAAGTATTAACTATTGAAGGTTATAAAAATGATGAGTTAATACAGAAAATACAAAATGCTTTTGTAGAGAAAGGGGCGGTTCAGTGCGGTTATTGCACACCGGGTATGATAATGGCAGCAAGATATTTACTTGGAAATAAAAATTCCCCTACAACTGAAGAAATAAAAGAAGCTATATCAGGTAACCTTTGCAGGTGTACAGGTTATGTTAAAATAGTCGATGCAGTAGAAAGCATTACTAATAACTCCTCTGACGAGCAATAAAATGACAACATAATTCACTATTAAAATTTTGCACATAAAATATTAGTAAAGGAGTAGAAGGGCAGTATATATGAAGTATTATTCACCTAAAACACTTGAAGAAACGGTTAATATTATTGATGAATATAAAGAAACCGCTGCTTTAGTGGCAGGATGTACTGAAGTTCTAAATAGAAATGACTTTTTTAACAACAAAAAAGCTATAATAAATACTACAGAAATACAGGAAATAAAACAAATAGAGGATTTGGGGTATAAAATACGCATAGGCGCAGGCGTAACTTTTTCTGAAATATTGAATTCAAAAATTATTCAAGATTATAATCTTGCATTATTTAACGCAGTAAAGGTTTTTGGCTCAACGCAAATAAGAAATAGGGCTACAATAGCAGGTAATATTGCTAATGCTTCTCCTGCCGCAGACAGCTTGCCGCCGTTGATCATATCAAATGCAACTTTAAGTTTAATGAGTACACAGGGAAAAAGGGAAATTAAACTTAAAGATTTAATTTATGCTCCAGGAAAAACAACTCTAAAACCTCATGAAATAATAACTTTTATAGAATTTGAAAAAGATAAGCCACAGGAAATAATATTTTTTAGAAAAATAGGCACCAGAAAAGCTTTATCTATAGCAAAAGCCTCTGTAGCATTTAAAGCTAACTGTTCTAGTGAAAAATTGTCAAATGTAAATATAGCTTACGGTTCAGTTGGGCCTACAGTGATAATATCAAAAAACGCTAAAAAAGTTTTAGAAAAAAATGTTTTTAATATTAATACAGTTGAACACGCTTCAATTGCAGCATTTGAAGAGGTGTCACCAATAACTGATATAAGATCTACAGCAAGTTACAGAAAAATAATAATTAAAAATATTTTAATAGAAGAACTTTCTAGATTTTGTAAAGAAAAACCGCTGTAGTAAATTCTTTAAATAAATTTATACAGTTTTACACTGAGTAGAAAGCGCTACATTACTTTTAAATGACATGAGATTGCCGCACCCTCAAAATGTTGTTGAGTTCACAAAGACGATATTGGGCTATGCGAAGACTGTGAAAGCTTTTGGCCTTTATTACCGTCATTCTGAGGTTTTGCCGAAGAATCTCCTTGTAGAAACATGAGATCCTTCGCTAACGCTCAGGATGACGTGTGGTAAAGTGGGTTGCGATGGAATAGCTAACCCATCCTGCAAGCTCTTAAGGCGGAATGGAGGTTAACAGCTCCTCTCAATGACAGCTCTGCATTGATTGCAACTTGGTACTACACTGTATTTAGTGCAAAATAGCAGTATATCCTTAAATTATTCAAAAAGGTTGGATTTTTTTAAAGGTTTTTTAGGCATTTCCCGTATTTTTAATAAATCTGAGGAGCTTTTTGTCCATTGATTTTTTTCTTTTTTTTCTGTTTGCCTACAAAAAATAGCACCTAAAATTACTAAGGCTATAATGATTAAAACTATTAGCAATTTTTGCATATTAGACCTTACGCTTTACTACATTAAATTAAAAATAAACTATGTTATTTTGATTATAACGGAACTTTTAAGCTAAGTTAATAGTATATTTAATATATTTTCCAGCGCTAAACCATAAATTTTTGTAAGAAAACTTTATTATTTATCACAATTTAAAAATTATGTACCTTTTATAAAAAGATACATAAAATTGGAGTGTTAATATGTTAGTTAACTTTTGTGGCAAATCAGTTGATTTTAAAGGCAAAGATATAAAAAATACTTGTAATAAAAAAGAAGACACTCCTCAAGCATTGCCAGAGCAAGCTGCTAATAATAGAGTACCCTTGGAATCTTTAAAGGCTTTATATTTAACATCTTCAACCAGCAAGAATCAAGAAGTCAAAAATTCTACTATAATTGAAGAAGCAGATATACCAAATTTTATTGTTGACTTAGCAAGACAGACACTGGAAACCCCGTCATTATGGAAAGATACTGAAGTTAATATTGAACAGGATACAAATAATCAAATACTTAAAGGTACAATTACAATACAGGCTAATTTAAAAGATAATCTTGAAGTGTCAATGACAAAAAAAATTGATAACGATGGCCTTATGCGTTATACGGATACTTTTTTTAAACTCAAAAAACCTGATATGACTGAACAATCAATAGAGCTGAATAAATATGATGTTGAACAAGTCAGAGCATTAAAACTTTTTTCAGATATAATTTTTATGCTAAGAACAGAAGAAGCTACTACAAAAAGACTTGATGAACTAAAAAATCCTAACATCGATCCAAGCTGGTCAGAAGAAAAGATTAAAGAGCAAAACGTAATAAGAGATTATGAAATAGAACAATTAAAAAGCCAATTGGAACAAATAAAAGTAGATAAGGAAAATTTTAAAAGTTTCCTTAAGAATGAAAATAGTGTAAAAAATTATTTATCACCACCTGAAAATCAAAATTAAAGCAAACGCTTTAAATAAATTCACATCAGGGATTAGAAGGAGTCAGGTGTTTTAGCCCGGCGTAATTCAGCACCCTGTCATCACGAGAAGGACTGAAAGTCCGACATAGTGATCGCAAGATCAATCATTGAAACAAATAAGTTGGTTGCGATTGCTGCGCTCCCGTTGGTCGCTCGCAAAGACCTGAGCAATTAAAGTCAGGCGTATTTGTAAACAAAAAGAAATATTTTTATCGATATTCAAAAATATTAAATAATTTTTTTCTATTTTTCGATAATACATGATATAATTATATTTAATGAAACCTATAGACAAAACCAAAATAGTCGTTTTTAATTTTTTGCTACGTTTAAAATTTAAAATACATATTTAAGCTACTTATCATTTAAAGTTCTACAATCCAATGGGAGCCTATGAATGAATCAATATGAGAAATCTATTGTTGTTGATTTTGACGGCATAATTTCGGAATACCAAGGATGGAAGGGTGAGTTTAACTATGGAAAAGTCATTAAAAAAGCTTATTCATGCCTAAAAAGGGCTAAAAAAATAGGTTATAGAATAATAATTTTTACTTCTAGAAATTGGATAGAGCATGCGGAATTGGAAAAATACCTAAACGACAATAATATTTGCTATGACATTTTAATTTGTGGAAAACCGATTGGTGATATTTATATAGATGACAGAGCTATAAACAATTGGGATGATTTAGACAATGAATTAAAGACCACCTTAAAAAATATTAATAAATAATTAATTCCCCAATGTACTTTTCAGGCTTGTATAATTGCCCTATAACCCTATATCAACAAGTGTTTAAAGCACTTGTTGAGCAGTTATTATAGTAAATATAATTAATCATATATCAGGGACCAAAAAAGGGTCGGCTTGCGAGTTATAATGTACACAGTAAAAAAATGAACATAATTGAAATATTGGAGGTGCTTTTCTAATCCCTAATGTCTGATTGTTTAATGCATTTATACTGATTTTCATTAATAAATCCGAATTTGCTTGGATTTAATTAGGGTGTTTTTAAACCTGCTATCTGAATTATTACAACAATTTAGTTTACTATAAATATCATGAGATTGCTTCGTAACTGCTTTCTTCGCAAAGACGCTTAGGTCTTGAAATGGCAGGTTTAAAGAGGTTCTTATTTTTAATAAATTATTAAATCTTTTGTATCAGAAATATGTTCCAATGTTTGATTTTGAATATTAAGGATATTATTATACATTTCTTCTGTATCATGATGACATTCTAATAAATGCAGAACACCGTGAGATATTAGTATTATAACTTCAGCTATATTAGAATGATTGTTTTCTTTGGCCTGTTCAATAATTTTATCTGTAGAAATAATTATTTCACCCAGGTGTAATATGGGTATATCAATTATTACAGGTTCATCTTCTTGTATTACAAATGTTAAAACATCTGTAGTGCTATCTATATCTCTATATTTTTTGTTTAATTCATGCATTTCATTGTTTTTGCAGAAATATAGATCCATTTCAATTTCTTTTGCATAGTCATTAAAAAGATATTTATTATTTGATATTTTTTTTACCTTATCATTTTTTAGTATAAAGTCTACAATTTCTGTAAAAAGTTCTTCAATGATATCTTCTTTAATATTTAACTCTTCTTCAAGGTTTACAGATGAGGATAGTGATAGATTTGTTATCATATTTAGCTCTTCTTTATTGACTATTATTACTTGTGTGATTGTTATTTATGTTGTTATTATTGATTTCATTTGTGTTTATTGATGTTTCTTGTTTGTGTAAGCCATGTTCAATTTGCTTATCTCTAAGTTCTTTAAGTGTTGTTTCTTTATATTCAACCCTATAATGCTGCATTCCTTTTAATACCCTGATAAAAGTAGATGAGATAACCTTAATATCCTGCAAAGTTAAAGGTGAATCTGATAATTGAGTATCTGAAAGCCTTTCATCTATAATTTTCATAATCATTTCTTCTATAGCCGGAATAGTAGGATTTTTTAAAGACCTTACCGCTGATTCCGTGGCGTCAGCTAACATAACTATAGCACTTTCCTTGGTTGAAGGTTTTGGGCCCGGGTATCTAAATTGATCTTTTAATACTTTTTCCGGTCCTTCTAATTCCAATGCGGATCTGTAGAAATATAACATTAAGCCTTCGCCATGATGTTCTATAATTATATTTTGTATAGATTCCGGTAATTTGTATTGTTTGGCGAGATCCAATCCATCTTTTGCGTGAGCTGTAAGAACCATTTTGCTTAATCGTGGGTTAAGCTTGTCATGAGGGTTTTCAGAGCCAAAATATGCCTGGTTTTCAATAAAAAATGAAGGTCTTCGAAGTTTACCGATATCGTGATAAAATGCTCCGACTCGTACAAGAATTGTTGATGCCCCAATTGCTTCTGCTGCTGCTTCAGCTAAAGTACTTACCATTAAACTATGGTGATAGGTGCCCGGAGCTTCAAACTGTAATCTCCTTACAAGCGGTTGATTTTGATCGGCAAGTTCTAAAAGACCATGAGGCGTTATTATTTTAAATAAGGCTTCAAGGTGAGGCATTGCAGCAATTGTAATTGCTCCGGTTAGAAAACCACTTATCAAAGCTATAATTATTTTAAATATCATTTCATCAAAGTTATCAAAATCATAATATATGTTGCTAGAAACGAGATAGTCGCTCATTACAACTAAAATTTGTGCTAATGCAACAGCAACACCACATTCTATAAGGCTATAATCTTTATAGTAAGTTAATTTGCTTGTTTTGAATACGGTTACAATGCATCCTATTACAATAACAAGCACATCTTCCATTGAAAAATGAAAGACAGCAACAATTAAATAAATTATCATGGCTGTTGTTAATAAAGAAATTCTTGGGTTGGTAAAAAAAGTTATTATTAACGTAATTGCAGCCATTGGCAAGATGTATACAGGTAAATCTATTTGAAATAATTTAGGAATGCTTGATATAAGTACATAAGCACTTAAAGTAATGATTGACAAAACTGATAGTAAAAGTAAATGCTTTGGAGAATTAGCATATTTAGGTTCATACCTTGATAAATAATACCAAATTATATAAGTTGTTATCGTAACAAAGCAAAATACACCAAATAATACTAACCAGTCTATTTCATTAACGGCATATCCTAACTGCCTTAATGCTTCATACTTTAATTGAGTTAATTTTTCTCCTTTGGTAACTACTACCTGGCCTTTTTTATAGTAAACTTTAACATTTTCAATTTTGTCAATAGCGTTACTAATAGCAATTGTAGTAGCTTCTTTGTCTATAGTTAAATTTGGTCTGTCAATAACAATATCAACCAGGTTTATAATAGCTTCTTTATTTGATTTTGACATAAATTCCGGCAAGTAGGAATTTATTAACTCTCTTTTATCGCTTGTTAGTGTCTCTTCAGATACGCCCCTGCTTAAAATTTTTACGGTTATTTTTTTTGATGTGTCTTGAATAGATTTCCAGCTATAGTTGGAAGCATCAGCTATTAAATAAAAAAGTACTCCTCTGTCAAGGCTAGAAAGTTGCCCATTAATAGAGAGATTTGGAAGCTTACCTGTTCTTTTTGCTTCTTCACCAAAATCTTTACGTAATTTGCTTATTGAATAAACTAGCTTTTGTAAATTATTTTCTATATCTTTATTAATATTTTCAAGCATTGGTTGATATATAGGCTTTATTTTTGCTTCAGCCTCTTCTTTTTTAAGGTTTGTAGCTAATTTATCAACAATTTCAATATTTCTATCCGCTATAATTTCATGTCTACTTATGCCTTTGTCATTAACTACTTGAAATAAAAAATATTTACTGCATAATATACCTGTTATTGCTACGAGAGTGAGTATTGCAATTAAAATTTGTTGCCTTTCTATTGAAGAAAAGAACTTTTGTGCCTTGTTTAAAGCATTGTTATTTTTATGTAAAGAAGAATTTATTGTCAAAGAATTAAAACCTTTTTAAATTATCTCAATTACTTAAGTTTATCCCACGAAACAATACTATAAATACTACAAAAAATCGATTTGTTCCACTTTAATACCAAATTGTTGAAAAAATCCAGATGGCAGGTGTATTAGAAATCAATAAAAGTCGAATAATTGTTAAACTGATTTTCATTAATTAATCCGAATTTGCTTGGCTTAAATGAGGGTGTGTTTGCTATAGTAAAAATAAAGAAGGTCTTTCTCCGCTCAATATCTATACCTGGATTGGATAATAAAATTAATAACTATTGAAACTTATCCTTTAAGAAGTAGATTTTGTATCTATATTTCATGGTAATAATTATTAATAACTATATAAAATCTTTATACACAATAAATAGAAACTGCCACCTTATATATTCCTTTTGTCATCCTGCTCCATTAACTGTCTTCCCGTGCTTGACACGGGATCTTTCCAGCATTATAATCCTAAAAATGAATGAATACTATGTTTATATAATTACAAATTATGAGCAAACCACATTGTATATTGGTATTACATCAAATTTGGCTAAAAGAATTTACGAACATAAGTATAAATTAGTAGATGGTTTTTCAAAAAAGTATAATTTACAATATTTGGTTTATTATGAAAT
>Ga0074195_1000934_pt1 | contig 47469 bp, 70 predicted proteins | sample EPASupsiteHSE623_FD_64525 | JGI IMG/M metagenome (GOLD analysis project Ga0074195, IMG submission 64525) | Bioremediated contaminated groundwater from EPA Superfund site, New Mexico - Sample HSE6-23 | ecosystem: Environmental > Aquatic > Deep subsurface > Groundwater > Contaminated ...
TGGTGTCGCTGCGCCTCGATAAATAAAAATTTGGCACTATTTTTGAATCGGCGTTTTGCGTTTTAGATTAGGTGCTTATAAGGAAGATTAGCAAAATCAGGCAGTTACAAAGCAGATTAGCTAAAAAGGTAAGAAAAACAGGAACTTAAAGGCTAGAAGGTTGTGAGCCTGCCTAGGTAGACAGGCTCACAACGCGGATCAGGAGGTCAGGAAATCGTGTATTTGTTGCGCGGCCAGAATAGCCGCGCACCTGGTAGTAGGCGTCACCACGTAAAGCTCGTCATGGTTTGTGGCTACAAACCGGCATGGCAAGCCCTTTTTCGGGCACACGTAGACAGTCCCTTCCCCGTCCCAATCCACATTGCAGGGCGTGGTCAAGACAAGGATCTCTGGGCTTATCCCCTCGTTAAGCATTCGCTTGATAGATCTAAGGGCTTTAGTATTCATGTCTTGCCTCCTTTGCTGCTGCGCGAGCATCCTTAAGGATAGTAATGGCCCTACGGGCCATAGGATCGGTAGGGCGTAGATCGGGCAGGGCCGTGTACAGTGCCGTCATGAGTATCATGTAGGCCTCATTTGCAGCATGATATTGTTTCTCTAGTTTTTCTAAACGTTTTCCGCCGTTTCTATACAACCGTTCGAAATTCTTGCACTCTTTTTCGAGTTCCGCGATCCGCTCCCGCGCTAATACTGTGCTATTGACATACTCAATGACCTCTGCGTACATTTTGTTCTGGTCTTTTTCCATTTTCGTTCTCCTGTTGTTGTAGTCCTATCCTCGGCTGATGTGTTCAGTCGGCTCCACCAGGTTCGTGGGGCCGGTCTCACATGCTTTCCGCCCGGCGTTACAAACTGATATCGAGCGGCGGATAACCAGGGTAGGCTACCATCTGTCATCAACATGCGAGTAAGGATGATTGCATCCTTTGGCGTGGATAAAATCCCGACTACCCGTCTCACCGCATAGTGAGCAGGTAAACATCAACGGGTTATTCGGTGTAAGGATACCGGGCTGGTTCTTCCATGCCCGCCCCCAAGGTCCAATGTCGAGGGTTACAGACCCGTCGATTTCAATGGGCCGGATATAATCCGACCCATCAACGTGGTAGACCTCGCTATCACCCACGATAGCGAGGTAGCTCTGACCGTTACGCCAGATGATTGATCTGTCTAATTCTCCGCCGACCATTCCCAATCTCCTTCGAATATGGCAACGTCGCCATAGTTATGAGCCGGGCACTTTGTAAAGGCCCGGCGGACGTTGGGCTCCTGTTTTCGCCCTTCGTCCGCGCGCTCCGCCAACGAATCCACGGGAAACGCTTTTCCGCACTCCCAACATTTACCGTTGGAATTCCCTGCCCATTTAAATTTTTCCATTTTTTCTCCTTTTCGGTGTTAGGTGTTCAAATTGTGCTGTTAGGTGTTCAGACCATGCTATCGGGCTAACCGATAGCATAGTCAAAATACCTAATAATCGTCCGATAGTGGTCGTACATTCCTCCGATGCCAATCCGTAGCTGGGGTTAGCATCCCGTCAATGGCGTGGTCAGCCCATGCCTCGTAATTGGAGAGTGCCGGATCAATCCCGGCTCCATCCAGGTATTCCGCATACGCATCCATAAGTTCGGCGGATAGATGCTCCCGCCAGTCACTCCGAGTTGCTATCCTCGGGTTTTCGGTCTCAACTACATGCCTGTTGATATACAGGCATTCTCCGCCGTGTCGACACCAAATGTCGCTTAAAATGCTCATGATGATACCCTCTCAATTGTGCCGTAGATCTCGTAGTATGACCTGCCACGGTCTGGTGTTCGCCAACCACCTTTGGCGTGCACCATTACCATCTTCGCTCTCTCGAGCGCGAATGCGGCGTTGCATTCGCGCTTTCCAGAGTAATATGTTTTTCCATTTTCGCTGCTCTCTAGCCTCTCCAACAATTTCTTTGTGGTTTTCATCTCTCACCCCCAATTGATTTCGATCCGTTTCCCGCCGGTTAAAAAATTGTACCAATAAACTGAGCCGTCAGGGTACGTCACAATTAAATCTGTGTTGCTCCCACGTACCTCATAGGCTGCTGCTATTGAGCCATTTGCTGGTACCCATTTATTTTTTCTCATTTCGTCCCCTTGTCCTGGTAGCTCGCTCAGGTGCTCGCCCGCTCTACTCACGGACTCTCTGGTTAACCTGATAGTTACCTGCCTGTACTCGTTAATGGTTAACTAGCCTCTGGAGTGCGCCGTGGAGTTACATTAACCGCCATGCTCCAGTTCATGCGGTTCTGCGCCATAACGGCAAAAAGTTTTTTGTTCCGGCCTACCTCCTGTTTAGGGGTCCAAGTTGCGCTGAAGAGGTGCAACCAGGTTAGTTGTTGTCTGTTTGTCTCATTGTCTCCCGTGAGGATCAGGAAAGGTGGACAAACGGTACCCTTCCGGGCTACCTCGGTTCGTTGACTGTCAAGGTCAACCTCGCGCCCATCTTCCTCGATCCTCACCCCCTACCACGTAATGACATACTGGTAATCACCGCTCTGCAATTGGTATAGCGTTAAACCTCGCTGGTCACACCAGCTTTTTAATTTGTTTTAGACTCGCCTTTCGGCAGGTGACAACATCCACCAGGATTTCATCATCCCCGCCGATGCCTACGACAACCCCCCGGCCCACATACCACGGCCGATCCACAAACTCGCTCCTCACTGTGTCCAGGATCACATTGTCCCGGACTAGGTAGACACTGACACCAGACTCGTACTGACCCACTTGGTAGTTGTAGCTATACCCACCCACGGGCGGCTTACCGCACCGTAAAAAATTGACCTCCGTACCGATCAACTCCGTCTTACATGAGTAACAAGGTCCCCGGCTTTGGATATCATGACCAGGGCACCAATCGCTTTTATGCCCGCACGAGTAAGCAATCATTTCTATCTCCTTCTCGGTTCTGGCCTAACACCAGAGTCAGTCTAACGTTAAATCTGCATTGATTAGCCGCGTAATGGTTGACACAATCAGCCATTACTCTGATAATCAAGGTGTTGTCATACAGGCTCTTCCTGGCCGGTTGCTCCTCCCCGGATTGCTTTTGTGTTCACCGGGTGCTCTCATTTGTCGGTCGGTTCCTGTCTGATTTTCTCGTTTTTGAGGACCTTGGAGACCGGAGGCTTGTTTTTGCTTGTCTCTCCCTGGTCAATCATAATGTAATCATTTAATTGATCCACGTCAAGGATTTTCTTATGCTGGATGCAAAAAAATTACGAAATAAAATTTCCGAGTTAGATCAAAGGCTTACGGAATACGAAAAGCTGGTATCAAAAAAGCCTGAAAAAATCACGAAAACTGACCAAAAAACTCTGCAAAACCTAGAAAAGCAATTAAAACAACACCTTGAGCCTGTTCAGTCGCAATCTTTTTACGCCGATGTTGATTTGGTAGCGGCCTTTTTTGGTGTGACAGCTCGTACAGTGCAAAACTGGTGTAAGGACGGTGATTGTCCGCATACAGACCATGGCCGGTACGACCTCAAGGCGGTTTTCGATTGGTGGTTGTTATCAGTCGGCTCGGAACAAGATTCTGAAGAAATCAAAGACATTAAAGCTGAGTATTGGTTTTGGCAAAAGGAAAACAGCCGGTTAAAAGCGCAGGAGAAAGATGCGCTCTTGATAAAACGTGAGGACATTTACACGGCGTGGGGAGAGAGAATGGCCGAAGTGGCAACCGGGTTACAGGCCCTGGCAGACAAGCTGCCCACGATCCTCGAAGGACACAAAAAAGCTGAGCAACGGGCGATCATCGCCAGAGAGATTTGGCGGATCAGGGACCAATATTGTCGTACCGGGAAATTCTGTTACAGCGAGGATGGTACACAATGATAATACCCTGGTCACAACAAGAGTTCGAAGCCGCCCGCCCGCCGGAGAACATTACGCGTTCGGAATGGGCATATCGTAACATCAATCTCACTAATCAGAGCGCAATTCGAGGACCATATGACATTAACGTAACTCCCCATTGGAAGTGGCCACTTGATGAACTTCTATCTATGCCGAGTGTGGAAATAATAGCTATCTGTGCATCAGCGCAGATTGGGAAGAGCTATTTCACCTATTTGGCTGCATTTCATGCGATGAAGGAGGAAAAAAAGTCATCACTTATCGTACTGGCCGATAAAGGAACGGCGGATAAGGTTAATGAAAGGCGGTTACAGAAGATTGTTGAGAACTCAGAAAAGCTTTTGGCGCTGAAAGATAAATTCACAGCGAAAGAACTTGCCTTCTTGAACGGCACAGGAATTACAGTAGCCTGGGCTTCAAGTGTCGCCGGTTTGGCCACCTTCGAGTACCCGATTATCATCCTGGACGAGACCGACAAAGAAGGTTACAAGGTCAAATCCGATGAAGCCGACGCGGTTTCACTCGCCATTGAGAGAACGGAGACCTTTCCGGGTAGGAAGATTATCCTCATTTCCACGCCTTCTATCATAACGGGTAATATCTGGACACATCTGGAAGGCATATATAATCCTGATACGGAGCGAAAAGAAGGCGGGAGCGACGTTATCTATGACTATCACATCCCTTGCCCCGAGTGCGGCTTGTACCAGCCCATGCGTTGGGATAGTGCCCATGCTTACGGATTTGACGATAATGAGTTTCGCGGGCGGGATAATTTGTTTCACCCTCTCGGGCAAGTAGTCTGGGAAGGAGGGAGAAAAGCCACACAGGAACAGATTAACCGCGCCGGGTACGAATGTGGGGAATGCAAGGATGTCTGGACAACTTCGCAAAAGAACGGCTTAGTGGATGTGGGTGAATGGGTACCACGTAAAGTGATAGATTATGAGCCGACTAAAGTGGGGCTGCATATCTGGAGGGCATATTCAAAACTGGCTGATAGCGGCGACTTCTCGAAGATGGTGAGGAATTGGGTAAGCGCGGTAAACACAAAGGATTTCAAGAAGATTCAAGGCGTGGTCAATTCGACCATGGCAGGGCCTTTTATGGTTGATCTCTCAGCAAGCCGCAACCAGGCCGTTATAACCGCGCAAGTTATCGACGTTCCTAAGCTCCTTATCCCCGTCAACTCCGGTATAGTCGGTTTGACGTGTGGTATAGATACGCAAGATAACTGCTTTTATTACGTTGTTCGAGCTTGGGGGAGACCGCGCGACGGGAAACTAGAATCCTGGTTGATTGATAACGGGATAATACTCACCTGGAAAGAGCTTACAAAGCTCACAGAAAAGTTATATCAAGATCGAGATGGGCGAGATTACTATATAACTCTGGCGATGATTGACAGCCAAGGGCATCGTGTATCAGAAGTATACGCGTGGTCAAGAGGCAAAGGTAACGTTCGGGCGAGCCAAGGTGTTCAGAAAATGGCTCAACCTTATTCGAGTAGTGTTATGGACATCTACCCAGATACAAAAAAACCCATCCCTGGTGGTTTAAGTCTTTACAGCGTTAATACGACATACTATAAGGATGCACTGTTTATTAGGACAAACACACCTTCCGGTGAGCCCGGTGCTTCACATATTCACAGCGAGGTTGACGAGTCTTATAAAACGCAAATGATAGCGGAATATAGGGAGGAAGAAACCGGTATATGGCGGTGTCCGAAGTGGAAGCCCAACCATTACCTCGATTGTGAAGTTTTAGCTTTGGCGGCGAGTGACATCTCCGGTCTAAACAAGAGGGAAATAAACATCGAAGAATGGTCACCGCCAAAGGAAGAAGATGAACCGCCACAAGATGAAACGGTTGAAGAAATAATCGAGCAAACTCGTTACAATCCGTATTTAGGTGGGAGAAGAAACCCCTATAGAAGACGGGGTTGATATCAGAGGCAAAAGCCTTTATACTGTGAACGAAAACCTTTACCTAGAAAGGCGCGGAAATGTCTACTCTTACTGACCTACAAGCTGAACTGACATTATACGAAACGGCTCGGAACAAGATCCTCTCCGGGCAGGAAATATCAATTGACAAGATCCACATTCGTCGCGCGGATTTGAAGACTGTTGAACGTCGTATCCAAGAAATCAAGATGCAGATTAAGCGGTTAAGTGGCGAGACCGTTACATATCCGCTGTTTCGTGGGAGCGAATAAATGGCTAAGCTGTATGATATTACCACAAACGCCATAGGCTCAATTCTCGGGGTGTTTTCACCACCTCGTGCTATTCGCTATCGCGCTATGCGTCAACTTTACACGACGTTCAAGGCTCGAAGTTACGCGGCAGCGCAAAGTGACGGCCCTAACCAGCTTTGGGCACCCGCGAATATGAGCGCCGATAGTGAGATTTGGGCGGGGAATGCTAAAGTCCTTGCACGCGCACGCGACTTAGCTCGTAATAACGAGTATGTAGCTGGAGCGGTACAGACTGTAGCGGTTAACGTAGTGAGACAAGGTATCAACCCGCAACCGCTCATTAAGTCGTCCGTGAAGAAACTTGACGCCCGAACGAATCAAGCCATTATCGATTTGTGGGCTAAGTTCGTCAAAGAAGAAAACCTTGTTGAAAAAACGTATCTCGCGGTAAAGCATTTGATTGTCGATGGTGAAGGATTAGGTAAATTTGTTCTCCAGACAGCGGCACGAAAATTCCCGCTTCGTATACAGATGCTCGAAAGTGACCAGCTTGACCCTACTAAATACGGTCTAAATCAAGACGGTACGTTTACGAAACGCGGTATCACGTTGAACACAATGAATGATCCTGTGCGGTATTGGCTGTATGACTATCATCCTGGTGATAGTACGCCCTTCCCGTTTCAATACGAGTCAATCGAAGTCCAGGCCGATCAGGTAATGCATTGGTTCCGGCGTGATAGAGCTTCACAGACCCGCGGGATTTCTTGGTTGGCGCCGATCATTAACTTGGTTTACAACTTAGGCGAGTATAAAGATTACGAAATGATCGGGGCGAAAGTCGCGGCGGCTTTTGGGGTATTCATTAAATCTCCTTTCGCCGATCCGTTTCAGGCTTCCGCGCATTCCGGTAAAAAAGCTCGTAACAATAGCTCGCTGCTTGAGTACCTAGAGCCCGGCAGGATTGAGCGGCTTTTACCCGGTGAAGAGATTCAAATAGCGTCACACTCCAGGCCGGGAAACTTCTACACGCCGTTCGTTTCTTCACATCTTCGTGGTGGAAGCGTAGGCTTCGGGATGAGCTATGAAAGCTTTTCCGGCGACTATTCTCAATCAACCTACTCTTCCGCGCGGTCTGCGCTTCTCGAAGAGCGCCGGAAGTACCGAATGATACAGTGCTTGATAGTAGATAAGTTTCTGCAACCGATTTACGAGGAGTTCCTAAAGGTGGCCCTTCTCAGGAATATGCTACCTTACTCAGCGTTACGTGACTACTCAACCGCTTCAACGGCGGTTCGTTGGAAGTTGCCAGGCTGGGAATGGGTAGACCCGCTGAATGATGCACAAGCGGCTGAAAAAGAGCTTTCAATTGGAACTACGACGCGTGAGAAGATTTTAGCCGGTAAGGGTGAAGATTTTGACGACACTATAGAACAGTTGGCTTACGAAGAGAACAAGGCCGATGATAATAAGGTCAAGATAAATGGAGGAAAGGAAAATGCTACAACTCAGATACCGCAACAACAGCCTGGAGTTGAGAGCAAGGTCTAACCCCCTGCTTTCCTCCTCTTTTGATCCGGCTACTCGATCTGTGACGATAACAGTTAGTACGGACCAGCCCGTTAAGATTTCAGACCCCGTTTACGGGCTATGCATGGAAGTGCTTATCCCTTCAGGGATGATACTTCCCGCTGATGGTTTGGTGCCCCTCCTGGATGATCACCCCTGGAAGGATGGTAGGTCGGGAACCGGTACTATATTTGGCACTGTTAAAGATTTCGTCGTAGACGAGCATCAAGTAGTGGCTAAAGCGGTTTTCGCGGCTGATCCCGCGTCTGACGCGGCCATGATTAAGACCAAAGACGGCCACATCCGGGATGTATCAGCCGGTTACAGAGCTGTTGAATCAGTTTGGGTAGAACAGGGGCAGACGGCCTCCATAGCCGGTAGAACGTTTACCGGCCCGGTACTTATCACTACGAAATGGGCGATCGGAGAAGTATCCCTTACTCCTATAGGTGCAGACAGTGGCGCTAAGATAAGAGCGCAAAATCCAGTGAAAGGAAACGTTACGATGGACAAAAGATTGATTGCAATGATGGTCAAGAAGGGCATGTCTCCCGATGTCTCCCCGGAAGAGATGCAAGCGTTTTATGACAAACTCCCTGATGACGTAAAGGCCTCTATGAAAGAGGAAATGGGAAGGTCTGACACAGCGGCTCCGTTACAGGCGCGCGCAGAAGATACTTCTGGGATGATTCAGCGAGCCATTCTGCAAGAGCGCCAGAGAGTAGCGGACATCCGCTCTTCTTGCACTATTGCCGGTTTCGAAGACATGGCGGATGACATGGTCGGTAGGGGCTTGAGCCTCGAACAAGCACGCGGCGAGATTTTTACCCGGCTTGCCGAAGCCCGTAGACCCATTACTCCCGTGCAAGGTGGTCTTACCGAAGCCGAGAAGTTTCGTTCCGCTGCAACTGATTCCCTTATGCTTAGGGGTGGCGTGGTCCTACAAACGGCAGCTCCCGGTGCAACCGAGCTTCGCGGCTATACCCTGCGCGAGCTTGCGCGTGAGTCGCTTCGTATCGCAGGCCGTCCAATGAGCGGTAATATCACGGAGATGGTCGGACGTGCCCTCACGACTTCTGACTTCCCTATTCTTCTCGCCAATGTGGCCAACAAGTTTTTGAATGACGCGTATAATACCGCCGAAGAAACGTGGCCGGTATGGTGTGCAACTGGTCAAGTATCCGATTTCAAGACCAATACCTTGGTGAGAGCCGGTGAGACGGATGATCTGGCTCAGATCCTGGAGAACGGCGCTTATACTTACGGTTCCCAAACCGAAAGCAAGGAAGAGTACTCCATTCTGACCTATGGCAAAATGTATGCCATAACTAGGCAGACCATCATCAATGACGACCTATCCGCTCTGACTGACATTCCGCAGAAGCACGGTGAAAGTGCTGCCCGGAAGATCGGTGACCTTGTGTACTCCGTACTCACCACGAACGGGAATATGGGTGACGGTAGTGCGCTGTTTGTCGCGGGTCACGGTAACCTTGGGGTATCGGGTGTTATTGGCGTTACGGCTATCGGCGATGGTGTAAAGAAAATGAAGCTTCAGAAGGATATCGGCGGGAAAAGAAGACTCAATATCCGCCCGAATTTCCTTATTGCCCCTGTTGCCTTGGAAGCGGGCGCTGAAATCTTCTTTCGCTCTGGGAATTATGCGGATAGCGACGGTGGAGCCACGGCGGGTTTGGCTTCTACCCGTGCGAATCCCTACGCCGGTAACGTTTTTACTCGGGTATACGAGCCCCGTTTGGATGATAGCTCCGCTGTTATCTGGTATTTGGCCGGTGCTAAGGGTAAGACGGTAAAGGTTTTCTTCCTGAATGGCGTTCAGAGCCCCTACCTTGAGACAAAACAGGGTTGGGAAGTGGACGGCGTAGAATATAAGGTCAGAATTGACGCCGGTGCAAAAGCAGTCGATTGGAAAGCACTACTTCGGAATGCGGGTGTATAAGGTCTTAGTGTGGCACAGAACGTGCCACACGATCTAAAAACATAGAGAGGAAAAGATACGATGAACAACTATATTCAAGACGATCAGTTTATCGACCTTCTTATCAGTGGCGGGGTTACTGTTGGTAACCCGATCATGGTAGGAAGTATCGGCGGGGTGGCCACTGTAACGATTGCTGCCGGGGAGACCGGCACGATTTGTACCAGAGGTGTTTTCGACCTTTCCGTAAAGGGTATCGACGCGGTGGGTAACAGCGCGGTTGCTATCGGCGACCAGCTCTTCTATACCACTGGGGATACTCCCAAGATTAACAAAAAAGCATCCGGTAAGTTTTTCGGTTACGCACTTGAAACTGTTGGTAGCAGCCTCACTGACACTATCAAGGTTCTCAGAGTGCCGTATCCTGGTCCAGGTGTGAACGATATGCTCACTGCCGGTATCATTGATACGACGATGCTTGCTAACGATGCGGTGACGGCTGCGAAGATAGCTGCCGGTGAAGTTGGGACTACCGAGCTTGCGGCTTTGGCGGTTACTACCGCGAAAATAGCTGCCGGTGCGGTTACCGCAACTGAACTCGGCACGGATGCTGTTACTACCGCGAAGATAAACACCGGTGCTGTCACTGCGGACGAAATCGGGGCTTTGGCGGTTACTACGGCAAAGATAGCAGCTTTGGCGGTCACAGCGGCAGAGTTAGCCGCTGATGCAGTCACAACTGTAAAGATTCTGGATGCTAATGTTACTACTGCGAAGATAGCAGATGCCAACGTAACAGCCGATAAGCTTGCCACAGACGCTGTTACCACAGCGAAGATAAATGCTCTGGCGGTTACGGCGGCAGAACTAGCTACTGACGCCGTTACGACTGCGAAGATTCTGGATGCTAATGTGACCAGCGCGAAGCTCGAAGCAAACATCGCTCTGGCTGCGCCGGTTATCACGGAAGCTAATATCGTTGAAACGGAAGCGACGCATGATTACGCTGCTGGTGTTGTTGATTGGACACTTAGCGCGGCAGAGTTGAAAAAGGGTGTTATCTCTGCAACAAATGCTTCCGGCGCGGTGAACGCACTTGCCACGCCAACGTCGGGTAGGTTCTACACGGTCTACAATACTACGGGTCAAGCTCTCACGTTCAAAGCATCCGGTCAAACAGGTGTAACGATTGCATCTACAAAAACGGCAATTGTGCGCGGCAATGGTACAGACTTCTTGCGAGTCACTTTGGATGCATAATCATGAGCTGGACAGAATTTGAAGCCGATATTAACTCAACAGTGGCCGATATCTTCACGGACGTTGGTCGGGACGTAACCTATACGCCATACACCACTGGTACGCCGGTTCCTTTTACCGTTTCTGTAGTCCAAGGGCCAAGAGCCGTAGGCGATGAAATGGAGGGGGGCTTTAAAGGTGATACGACGTATTTCACCGTTCCACAAACGGAGTTCTCCGCCGATCCGAAACAGGATGATACAATCCTGGTTGATAGCGTAACCTGGCGGATTAGAAAACGCGCAGTCGTAGCCGGGCAGATGGTCATTCTGGCAAAAAGCTCGGGAGTTTGGACACTGCCTGCTACAAGACTGGAAGCTCGAAAGCTGAGAAAGTAAAAACATGTTGCCACTTAAAGTATCGGTTAGAAACGAGGCATCGAGGTTCCTCGAAGTTAGGTCAAAATCAACTAATCGTGCCGTATCTTATGCTCTCGGTTCTACCGGAAAGTGGCTACGCAACGAAATGAAGACTCAGGGTAAAATGGCGACCAAAGGAGGTTATCTCCGTTGGCCGTCATTAAACCCTTACACTACCACGATCAACAAAGCTGGTGGTGGTAAGAAGAAAATAAGAAACACGTACGGTAGGCAACGAATTAGGTACGGTGGTAGGACAAGAGTAAACGGGGAATTGGTTTACGAAAAGCCAAATCAAGCACCTGATAGAGAACCGCTTTCTCGACTCATAAACGCTATTCGGTCTGAAGTAAACGAGCCTAACGCTTCGGTACGGATCGGATTTTTGAAACAGTCTTTATGGGATATGATGACTCGGGTAGCGACGGGAAGAGAAGTGACGATCTCAGATAGAATGAGACGGATGCTCTACGGTATAGGCGTGGGGGGTATAGGCTCACTTTCAAAGTTGAAAATGCCCGCCCGTCCCCTTGTTGGCCCTGTCTACGAGGAAAAGAAGGTAGAAATACCATACTACTTCAAAACAAAAATGCTCAGAAAAATGGCGGAGCTAGGGTAAAATGACTGCTATATCTCTCGACACAATAGGTTCTACTTTAGCCTCAAGATTATTGGTATCCGCTGCGTTACTAGCTTCCTGCGAAGCTCACTATCCTGGTACCCTATTCTCCGTTTTCTACGGCGCAACAGGTGACGTTGCACCTGATAATCAGGATTTTCCTACCTTCGCTATCTTCCCGACTTCCAAGCGTATTCCGGTAATGGCTGATAAAAAATGGTACTCCTTATCCATTGCCATCGAGATAGAACAGGCTAACCCCACTATCACGGAAGTTGACGACGTACCAACATTAACAGATTATAGCGGCGCGGCAATTCTCGAAGAGTTTGCTGATATCGTTCTGGACGAGGTCAAGGCTATGAGTAATTCTCTCTCCATTGAGGAGGCTACTTTGGATGTGGAGACCCTGGCCTTTTTTCCGGTTGCAACAGCGGTACTTACTGTAACAGTTACCATCCCGACAATTTTAGGGGGAGGAAGCATCAACCTATAGTTGAAAGGGGAGCCATGGACCAGGCACAGATTATTGGTATCGTGTCATTCGTAGTCGGCGTATGTGTTACGATCTTTGGCGTGAGCAAATGGTATATGCCAAGAAGCGAATGTAAGTCAGAAAGATGCGGTTGTAAAAACGGTTTGATAATGGGTGAGGCAGCGCATAAGAGCGAAATGTTACAAGTCCTGAGTGCGTTAACCAAACTCGAAGAACGGCAGAAGCTCCAAGGACAAATGCTCTTGGTTATAATACAAAACATGCACATTCCTGGCGTGGATACAACGAGGCTAATAGATTAATATGTGGCGAATAGTCAAAGAAGGATTGAATGAAATAGGAGTGATACTGGTTATCGTCCTCCTCGGCCTTCTGTTCTCCGGTGTTCTGGGGTGTTCGACATTGAATACTCAATCAGCAGTCACCAATGCGGAAAGGGTGCTCCAAACGGCAGAGTACCTTAAACCTTTATCGGATGCAGTTGTAGCGGGTATATGCGGAGATTCGATATCAAAAGGCTGCGTTTCATATCGTGTCGGGTCTTCTAGTATGGGTATGCTTTTGAATTTGGCCGAAAACGCACTCCTTCGATACAAAGGTGACCCGAGCCCGGTGAATCAAGCGGAGCTTCAGGAGGTGGTCAAACAACTTCTGAAAGATATCAAGCTCTTAGATGCCGGGTATAAAGGCTTAATAAGATGAAAGCTTGGATGGTTAATACAGGCTCAGTTTGTCTTACGATTGCAGGTATAGCGGGTGCTTTGGTGCCCGTTGTGCCCTTACCGAAAGTTACGCCCTGGCTGACAAGTACCGCTATCCTGTTCGGTGGGGTAGGTGGAGCACTGACAGGCAAGGGGATAAGGCGTCGGCTACCCGACGGGAAGGCGCGATAAAATGGCACAGGCAAAAGGTTCTAATGGGCAATTACTGGCCGGGGTAACAGAAGTTACATATAATGTCAATCCGGCGACTTCAGCTTCAGTAGCGTTACCTTTCGTTTCATTCGGGGTGAAGGAAACAGCGCCCCTGATCCGCTCTAAAACAATCAATTCTAACCGTAACGCGGTACAGCCTACTGTAGGCAACATTGCATTATCAGGCCCCATCGTAGTTCCCCTTGATGAACTGGGTATGGGGCACTGGCTGAGAATGTTATTGGGAAACCCCGTAACTACGGGTACAAACCCTTATACTCACGTTTTCAAAGTAGGTACCAGCATCAACAGCCATGTTTTTGAGCAAGGGTATACTGATATTGCTCAATTCCAACGGCTGAATGGTGGTAAAGTCGGCACCATGGCTCTTTCTTTGGATCAAGGTGCGAATGCTGAGCCGGTTGTTACGTTTGGCGTCACGGCGGCTACATCAACGTGGTCTGGCAGCTCAATGGATAGCACTCCGGCAGTTGAGGCACTTACAGTTATCCCATTTGGTATGGCAGCCATAACACTAAAGGAAGGTGGCTCACTCATCGCTACGGCACAATCCGTTGCCCTAACGGAATTTACCAACGGCCTTGACGATAAAGGGTACTGTATAGGTAACGCCGGGGCACTAGCAACTTTACCCGAAGGTATAGCGTATGCTAAAGGCACATTAAAGGCCATGTTCGAGAACCTGACCTTGCTCAACAAGGCGCTGAACGGTACAGAATCCAGTATCGAGATTATAGGTACCAATGGCACGCACAGCATCAGCTTCAAATTTAACGAGGTTCAATACGCGAAGACGTCGCCTGCTATTCAGGGTCCTCTCGGGATATGGGTGGAGCTGGAATGGGAAGCATACTACAATAATCATGCTGATGCATCGATATTGACTGCGACTTTAATTAACACCCACGCAACCTATACGTATTAAAAGGATTAGTATGTTAACCATCAAGCCCGGTAGAACCGTAACAGTAGAAGAGCTTACTTTCCACGTTGATCCTGAAGGGTTTTATACTTTCGTTGAAGCCGCAAGTCAGCTTAAAGCTCTTGGTGTGGATTCAACTACGTCTTTATATGTAGGTAGTAAAGTTGAATTAATGTATCGAATTTCAGCATGGGAGGGTGTGATATTACCGAACGGTGAAGCCGCACCTTGCGACCTTCCGACGAAACTGAAAGCTTTTGGCCAAAGGCCGGATCTGTTACGGTTGATTCAGGAAGATATTATCCGGCAGGAAGCTGAAGAAATAAAAAACTCCGAGCCCTCGCAGGATGGTTAACAGGTCCTAAAAAGCATTCTCCCGCCATGTGTTTGACGTGTAGGGAGAAAGCTAAAAAAACCTCAAGAGAGGTATCCTGCGAGGGATGCGAAAACGCGCAACCGGAAGTACTTGAAAATAACCAAAAAGCGTGGTGGTTTTTTGGTCAGGTTCTACCGGTTTTGTTTTATCAAGGTCGAATAGATCTTGAAAACGTGAGTATAATGCTTGATACTTATTCGGTCTCGAAGATCGAACGCCCAGAGATAATAAAGAAGCTCCTTATCTTGGCACAGATAATGAAAACCGGTGGAGGAGGTAACCCTAATGGGAGTTGATACCAGTAAGCTGATAATCGATGTACAGGCGAACAATACGGCCTCCCCGGAAATGGTCACTATCGCCCATGATTTCAAGTCTTTAGTCGGACAATTACAGGGTGATTGGGATGGATTGCTAACCCGTATAGGCGGCGGAGGAGGTTTGGCCACCGCCCTTGCGGTATTAGGTGTCGGGGGAGCTGCGAAGGAATTTCTTGAACTTGGTAGTGAAGTTGAACAGATTACTCTCAAGATGAGGCTCAAATTCGGCGAGAGCGCGGATTATATGAGCGGTAAGGCTGATGAGCTTTCGGCCAAAGTGAACCATCTGTTCGATGGGATGGACTTTGAACGTGTGTTTATAAAAAACTCGACTTCCATGAAACGTTTTGGCGTGGAAGGTGAGACGTATTTTTCACTCGTTGAAAGTGCGGCCAATGTGGCCATTGCTAAAGGCCTGGAATTAGGCGACGTAATGGGCGCTCTTGATAAAGCCATAAAGGGTAAGCCCAAAGAGGCTGCGAAGCTGGAAATATTCCTGGACGATTCCTACATGAAAACCGTTGCGCTAGGAGGTGCGTTAGGGAGAGTCTGGGATGGGATGACGGAAAAGCAAAAGGGTCTCGAACGTGCTGCTGAAGCTCAACGCCAGATACAAGTTTACACGGAAGCTGCTGCCGAGCAAGCTAAGACCCTAGACGGTAGCTGGAGAAGTATAGGTAACAGTTTACAAGATTCGCTTGAACCATCCGCGAAATTCGTAGCTCAAATGGCCGCAGGGCTCCTGATCGCTAAGAACTGGGATTTGCCAAATCTGTTCGGCTCAAAAGGTGCCGGGGCGATTGCTGAAGCAGAAGTCGCGATTCAAAAGGTTGCAAAGGCCCAATACGACTTAGCACACCCCGCCGTTGAACCAGGTGCTCAACTCAGGGATTACCGCACACGGGCCAATGAGCTGCTTGTATTGATGAATCAGCTTAAAGAAACCGTTCCTAATATACTCGGTAGGACGGCGAGCCAGAATATCGACTTAGATGCTACCAGAGCAATAGCGGAACAGGTCAAAAGACGTAATGATCTAGAGAACTTAGTCAACGGCGCCTTAAAACGCAGAGAAGAAGCGCAGAGAGCCTTAGAGGAGTTTCAGCCTGAATTTGAGACTGAAACTTATACGTTCGGTGCGGGGTCAATAACTGGGAATAAGTTTACCCAAGAGACTACGCGTCAAACAGATGAATCTATCGCAAAGCAAAAGGCTCTCGAAGAAGCTGCGGATGCGGCAAACCAGGCTTTTGAAGAGCAAGCCACGAAAGCGCACCAAGCGTCTGTTGAGTTGGCCGGGTTGGAGACTGAGAAGTTAAGACTCGTTATAGAGGAGATGGATAGGTTCCTGGAGGGTGGTATAGAATCCGCGTTAAAAAGCTCGGAGTTCATGAAACGCGAAACTGAGATACTAACCGAACAAGAGGAATTGAAAAGAAAGGTAACAGATGAGGAAAAGCGGTACAATGAGCTATTGTCGTCGGGTAAGGCGTACCATGAAATCGCAAGCCAAGTCGCTGCAAGCTCACAACTGCTTAATAGCTATAAAGAACGTATCGGCCTTATCGAAACAGAAGCCGTTACAATAGAAAACGCAAGGAAAAAAGCCGCTTCGGGTAATATCGATGAGCTTAGAGTTGGCGCGGCTGAACAGCTTAAGCTGTTACAATCCTCTACAGCCGAAGAGGCAAAAAGATACGGCGTAAACCTGGATGAAGCTAAGAGAGTCATGGAAGCGATGGTCGTTAAGGCCGGAGAGCTTGATACCGCATTGAATCAAGGTGTTACAAATCTCTTTCAGTGGGTTGAACAGAAAAAACCCGTTATCGAAATAAATGATGAACCCGCTATCATGAAATTTGCGGAAGTGGATTCAGTATGGCAGCAAACAGCGCAAAAGATCGAATCTATTCGCCCTGTTATAGACATCGATCCCGGACCCATTATCAACAAGTTTAACGAGATATGGCGGAAGGCTCTAAGCGTGTGGCAAAGCATCCAGGCCTGGTTTGGCGGTAGCGGTGGAGGAGGCGATTATAATTACGGTTACGGGGGTGATGCGAATATAGGAGAAGGTTTCGCGCCTAATGTCTACATGCAGAATAGTTACAATGTCCAGGCTTCCGGGCTGAATAATCCTGTACAGTTTGCGAATCAATTCGTAGACCAGATTGACCGGTCCTTAGCTTCACGGATTACGGACGGTTCATCCGGTATCGGTAAAGCGTTGCAATCGAGGAGAAAGTAAAATGACTGTACAAATAGGTTACGCAAATATCCTAGAAAGCTCAACAGTTACTCAGGTAGGCGCTAGTGCGGTTACCGGCTTCCCACTTTACCGTATCTATGATCGTATCCCACAAAGGATGTTTGTATCGAGTACAAATGCCACACAGAAAATTAAGGTGGATCAAGGTGGCTCGCCGGTAACCACTAACCTGTTTGTACTCGGTCCGGGTCACAATCTATCCGGCGCAACTCTAACGCTACAATGGTCCACGATAGGTGATGACGTGGAAGGGAGCTGGTCAACGCCGACACTTTCATGGACGGATAACGGGGCAACAACTCCGATGGATAATCCATGGACACAATCCGGCTCGGGAATCTTAGCGGCACAAATCGAAACAGTCGCGGCGAAACGGTACTGGAGGCTAAAGATTGTTTCCGCGCCTTCTGCCCCTTCTATCGGGGAAATATTCCTATCTACGCTTGTTGTGCTCCCTACGCAACCGGCTTATGACTCTTCAAGTCACGGAGTGAGAACCGTACGGAACCGTGTAGAATCGATATCAGGCTCCCCGCACTTTTTTACTCGAGGTAGTTCGTTGCGGCAGGTAACCTATGCTTTTAATCAAATCTCGGATTCAGGCTTAACGTCCTTTACGGCATGGGATACCGCATGGAATGGGCAGAAACCCTTTTTTCTTAATGACCATCTTGCACGTCAGTATTTCGCTGAGCGGATCGAGGACGTTTCGAATTTCCGTAGTGTTGAGTATAATAACACATCAAGCTCGATAACAATGCAAGAGGTGCTTTAATGCCTGTTACCTCATTGACTCAAACGAACAGAACGGAATTAGGGTATATCGAGCCTATACCCCTGGTACATATTATCCTGGCAACCGATACCCTTTACCTGAGTACCCGCGACTACTTTTACAATTATACAGCCGGGCAGCAAGCCTACTCAGGTTATATTCTCAATATCCAAGGCTTGGGTGAAAATACCGCGATGGATGGAAATGCCGGGAACGTGCAAGTACGGATCACCCTGGCAAATGAGCGTTACGCTGGTCTGGCTAAACTTATCCTCCTGAACAGCACACAGCCTTTTCTGCAAGCTGAGATTGACTTCTACGAAATTCGGCAAGTTGAACCTGGTGAAACCTTTGCTTCAGACGTTAAGGTGTTGTTGCATTCGCTCTCTGTCCACCGCATCGAGAATGTGACGGCGGAAACGTTTGATTTGATCTGCCTATCGAAGCTCGAAACGCATAGAAATATGCTCGGGTTACAGAAGATATCGACTTTACGCTACCCGAAAGCAGACCCTAATGACGTGGGCAAATGGTCGAACCTCCTCTACGGTACTCTGGAAAAAGTACCGGCTCGTTGCGTAAGAACGGGTGCTATCGACTTTTTACTTGCTGATATTACGGCAGCCGCAATGTCTTTCTCGCTCTCGGGTAGCGCGCGTGTTTATTTCACAGGTGCAAGCGCTTCACACCCGGTTTCGTCGGCGGTTACTATACAGATCGACAATGAACAGATAAAAGGGTCCTACAACACAACGACAAAGGTTTTTACTGTTACATCGCGCGGAGCAAGCGGCACAGCTACGAAACACGGTAAGGATACGCCGGTCTTTGAGGTAATAACCTCTTTCGACTATGAACTTGCTGACCACCCTGTTAATTCTATCTCGGAAGTATTTTCTGACGATATTCATCAGGTTACGGCGGATGGTCTGGTAGTCACGACGTATACCGGGCAGGCCGGTAGCCAACATCCTTCTTTTCCGAACCGCGCAATGATCCGTTTCAACACACCTCCCGTCGTTAAAAAGATGACACGGGTTATCGATGAACATACACATTCAACCGCGACCGGAAGTCACGGTCACTTACCCGGCGGAGGCAGTGGCGCTCTCCTGACTAGAAACATAGGGCCTCTATACGCTTCTGGTTGGGGCAATAATGTTACAACGTGGGTTAGTAATCCTGGTTTCGCTTTACCGTCTTCAGATCCAAACAATGCATGCTATATCGCGGCAAAAGGCTTATCACAGCGAGCAGACTTCAGAGTGAATAACTTTGACGCTACTCCAGGCGCTGGTGAAGTATTGAGCTATATTATATTCCACATAACCCTTATGCACGATAGTAGTGACCCTTCCTACTCGTTAAGCGGTTTTCAGATAAACGTTGACGGTACACAAAAGTACTACTCAACTAACGGCGTCGTAAAGGGCCGGTTAGATATCAGGCATAATACATCAAACTGGAAACCAGCTGTTGACTTTTACCGTGGTAGTGATCCTAAAGGCATAGGGCAAGGTCCAAACGGGGGTTGGGTATTCGATGTATGGGCCACATACTACTATTATCAAGGCACTTCAGCAGTTCTTGCTGGTCCGGCGTCAGGAGTTAATACGTCGATTAGCAAGGCATCTGTTTTAGCCGGGCAGACAACAGCAGACCTCGTAATAGGTGCTGAAGTGTCCGCTAATTGCACAGGGTATAAAGACAGTACGGGCTCCTATGGTGGAGCCGGGACACTTATTACACGTCCTGACTGGGTAGTAAAGCATCTTCTATGCGCCAGAGGCGGGGAGGCTTTCGGCACAATTGGTTCGAGCTTCGCAACTTCCGGTGCTCAATATCTGGCGTCTGCTTCGGGTGGATATAAATTCGCCTTTGTTGCACATGATATCGCCACAACGGTTAAAGAGCTTTTAGTACAACTAGCGAAACAGTGCCGTTCCGTGTTCTACGAATGGGCGGGGAAGTACGAGCTGGTTTTCCTTCTCGACACTATCACCTCTGCAAATGCGTTCAGCCTCGATGACTGGGACATGGTCAGTGTACCGGTACATTCTTTCACGGGCACGGAAACCGTGAGGAATTTACTCTATGCCTACTACAAAAGGGTTTACCAGGGTAACTTCGGTAGAGCAAACCAGGATGACGGCTATATAAATCCCGATGCGATAGGTCGGGGATTTACCGAAATGCTTATCGGTAAATACGGTTCAGGGGATCTTTCGGACGATTTACTCTTATCCGCCGTCAGAGACCGGGGAACGGCGCAGGATGTGCTCAACTACTGGTTGTGGTTTGATAGGACTTCGAAGAGGCAAGTGGAGCTGACGCTTAAATGGCGGGGAATACAGATGACTCCCGGCTCGTTTTTTGCCTATACTGACGCAACATTTGGTTGGGCCGGTTATCTCCTCCTTGAGTTTGAGCCTAATTACGCAAACGGTACAATACGAGTCAAGGGTATAGAAGCCCCTATATCACAGATACTTAAATCAGCCTCTCCGATAGTTACAGCACAAACAGCTATTGCGCCCGTAATGACCACCTCCCGTACTACTGCGCCCTCTACAACGCCGACAACTACGGTTGCGCCTATCATATACAGCACCGCGCAAGCGTTTGAGGATAGCGGTACGAAACTTATCCCGGTTAACAATGCTGCTCCAACAGGATGGTTTGAAGTTATATCGAGCAACATTACGCCACGCACGGCAATTTCTGGAGTGGACGGAATATTTGAGCTTGATGCGGATTTGAATATCGAGAGAAAAACTACCGCTTCGGCTACTTATGAGCCGAGAGCTGCGCTAGAGGGTGGATTGGGGAGTTCGAGTCTATACTTCGCTCAAATCGCTGCGTCGGATGTTTATCTGTCAAGCGCTGCTTTGGCCCTTACTCGTATGACCACTTATTACGTTACCACGGCAGACGCTTCTGATACTGTACTGTTTAACAGGGTATTAATCGGGCCTTCAAATACACGTATAAACGTTCAGATAGTTGCGGTATATTCAACAGGGACAAAAGGCGCCGCTTTCAGGCGAACGGCTTTTGTTAATTGTCAGACAGATGGCACTGTAACGATCTTTTCGCAGGTACCCGTAGGTTCAGATCTATCCGACGACACGAATTTAAAGGCAACTTTTCAGACGAATACAAGTTCGGTGGATCTTATAGTTAACGGTTTAACAGGCGCTACCACAAAATGGGCGTGTGTTGTTTCGATAAAGGAGTTCTAGGCGGTGGCCACAAAACTTATAGTACCGCGCGCGGCAAATGAGGGCGGTTTAGGGACAACTACAAAACCTTTTGGGCCTTCATACATTCAGATGCTTTACCTTAAAGCAGCAAACGCAACCGGGTTAATCCGCGTATCGTCGTTGACGACAACAGATGAGACCGAATCAACCCTATTCACTATTACATTAACTTCCGGGCAGGCTATATCAATTCGCGCCGATATAGTTTGCGCCACTTCCGATGGAGTAACGGCTGCGGTAATGGGGAAATGTTGTGGAGCAAGGTATCAGACAGCAGGAGCGACGTCACTTATACCGGCGGGCTCATTGACCACTGTTTCTTCCGGGCAGGATAGAAAAACTGATGCACTTATAGACGCGCATTTTAATGTCTCAACGAATGATGTTAGATTGAGAATAACGGGCTTAGCCGCAACAACTATAAACTGGTCCGCAATCATTACCTACGTACTGGTATAAGGAGTATAGTATGTCCGATTTCGGTACATATGCGGGAAACAAAGTACTTGAATTGTTAGTAGGCAAGACGGCTTTTGCCACGCCTACGGCTTATATCTTCCTATCCACTGCTGATCCTGGTGATTCAGGAGCGGGAATGGTTGAACCGGTAGGTCTTGGCTACGCGAGAGTCACAACAGCCGGTAGCGACTGGACGGCCGCATCCGCCGAATCTATATCTAACGCTACGGATTTGACCTTTCCAGCGGCAAGCGGTGGTAGTTGGGGATTAATTACACATTTTGGCTTGATTGATACGGTCTCAGGTGCGGGCAATATGCTCGCCTATAAGGCCCTAAGCTCGGGGGCGCAAGTGGATGATACGATTGTCTTCCACTTCCCGGTTGGTTCTATCGTGTTTTCAATAGTTTAAGGAGCTAATATGATATTTATTGCCGGACAAGACCTATTACCTAATCGCGTCGTTAAGATCGATCCGACCTCTAGCGGCAGCACAGTTGTTTACGCAGGGTTAAATGAATACGGTGTCGGAGTTACGGTGGGGGAAGCTCTTTACGGTGAGAATATAAGTGTTGATCTGCTAAACGAGGGCTTTACCTTTACTGTTGAGGTATTTGGTACCGTTACACAGGGTGATCCGTTAACCGTAATAGAGTTAGGGATTCTCCATAGCTACTCCGCCGGACAAGCCGCACAATTTACGGCTTCAAATGCGGCGGTGAGCGGGGAGTTATGTTCTTGCACTTTCGCATCACCTCGTTTGGCGCCTTTGGTAACGCCATATTTCGAAGGGCAGGTAGTATTACCCTTTTCAACTGACCCTGATACCGACCTATCAGTTGCGGGGGGAATGGTCTATTACTCTTCAACGGGTAGGCCTAACTGGGAAGGGCTTTATGGCAGGGAAGAAGCGTTACCTCGTGTAACACCCGTCATCCAGGGCCAAACCAGTGTTGTAGGGGATTTAGTGGTTAACAACTCCAACGCATCGAGCGGTCATGTTTTCTTTGCGGATACTTTCGATACGGCTGTTGTTGATCCGAATACTTGGCTGCTTACTGGTGCGAATACTTCGCACAACGGAACAAATCTCACAATCGTAGGTGACGGGGTGAGCGGGAATAATAATCACGCTTCTGTGATATTACCGTTCGTTCGAAAAAGCTCTCTCGTACTATACGCAGATATCCTTCAGCTCACTTCGCTTGGTAGATCAGCGGTAGGTTTTACAGCGGATATCACCGCCTCCCATGGCGGGTACAGTTACATGCCGCATTGCTTGTACTTCTTTGACGGTGATGTTAAAGTGTATCAAAACGGTACGCTGAAAACATCAATGCCCTATGCGTATTCGGCTGATACCGTTTATAAAGTCAGAATCGCGGTTTACGGGAATGGTGCAACGTACGCGGTATCAGCGGACGATGGTAGGCATTGGTCATTACTTTACGACGGCACCGGCGATTCAATCACCGATTCCCCTATATATGCCCATTTCTCTTCGACCACGGGCACTTCATACATTACCGATGTTGCTGTATCGAACGGTGTTGACCCTTTCTCGGATAGTGCGGTTGAGGATAGGCACCTTACTCTCTTGCGCGGTGGCCTGTATGCGAGAGAGCGCATCCAGACCGTGGTGATAGGTAGCAATAATGGTTTTGTGGCTGCTTCGGCCAACGGCACAATTGCCGCTCCCACACATAAACTTGCCGATGAAAGGCTTACTTACTTCATCGGCGCTGCAAAATATACGGACACGGCGGACGAGCTTTACGCAAACACGGCAAGCATGGAGATGTGGGCTGCTGAGAATCAAACGTCAACCGCCCGTGGCGCTTACATCACATGGGGTACCACGCCTATAGGCTCAACTACCCGTTCAGAGCATATGCGCCTTTCCGATGTTGGCGCTTTGACTACCTCTGCCGGGATTACTGCGACAACCGGCGATATCAAGGCTTCATCCGGCTTCTTGCTTGATAACGGCGCCAAGGTAACCACGGCACAATACGACAAGACAAATACAACTCTCGGCTCAATAACCGGGTTGCAGGTATCCGGTTTACTCAGTGGCAGGACGTATATTTTCGAAGCGGTTCTTCACCTGACGAATAGCGCAACAAGCGGTGGTAAGTACGCTATTTCGGGGACGGGCACCTTTTCTAACATTATCTACTACATAGAAGCAATCAGGTTAAGCACGGGTTTACATTTACTCACTTCTCGGCAGACAACAAAGGCTGGAGCGGCAGGAGAGAATGGAGGGGGAACCGAAATAACCGTTATCATTAAGGGAAGTTGCGTATGCTCCTCTGATACGAACCTGGTGCCTCAATTCGCCTGTAACACGGGTACCGATACAAGCAGTGTCTTGATTGGATCGAGCTTTAAAGTCGTAGCGGTATAGAGGGGAGAAATCATGCGGGTAACATCGAGGTGCCCTAAATGCGGTTGCGAATGGGAGTATAGGGTTTTACCGGATGGTAGGGTCAAAATAGTGACAGCATGTAAGCATCAATGTTGCCAGGCCTGGTTGAACGAATACAAGTGCTTTGAATAGAGAAAAGCCTGCCCGATTACCGGACAGGCTCGTTGTTAACCGCAAAGAAGTTCTGAGTCCCTCTCGATCTTCTCCTTTATCGCGGTTCGTACCCAATGTTTCATTGTCCACCCTCTTCGAGCCGCTAACGCTTTTGCCTGGTTAAAAAGCTCGCGCGGGATATCGGGGTCGTGGTATCTTGTCGTTGGTCCCTCGCTTTGCTCGGGTTTCGGTCCTGGTTTCTTCAATCTTCTCGCCTCCCTTAATCTTAAGATCCGCATGCGTCACCGCAATGATAATCATTTAGTTGATTCCTGACAAGGGGCTTTAGCCTCTTATAACCATTCGGGCGACGGCGCTCACATTTATTTTTAGCGCCCGACGGGCGGCCACCTTTACAATGTTCCTCCCAGTCTACCCATGCGGTATCATAGTCCAAACCGAGAGCCCGTTTAGCCTCATTCTCAAATCTCTTCCGTAGCTTTTTTTCTCGCTGACTAGCAGCCTCCATGCTCTGACCAAATCGTTCCGTGTAATGTTTTAAGCCCCAGGGCTCGTCAGTCAGTATACGATTCTCGACTACCCACTTATCTTTTTCCCCGAGATTCATGATTTCGAAAATGTGGTGGACAAATCGGCATTCTTCGTCCTGGATAAGAGCTTCATCGGCGGGTAGTTCTTCGTCGGTAGCCTGTGTAAATCTCTCGCTCCCCTTCTCCCATGTTGATTCGTCCTTTCCGTCAAGCTCAATATCCGGCGTGAGGTAGGTGGACTGCATAGAAATAGAGCGGTCAAAGGTAATTTCTCCCTTCCAGAAAGCTCGGCGTTGTTCATCCGTCTGGTTTTGTCGGACAATCGAATGCTGACCTTCAGCCGCTTTCGCTATCTTCATCCAGCACCTTGGGGTTAAGAAGGTGATGAATTTGGTGCCGAACGTCTCAGGATCATATTTTCCCCACGCGATAATCGCGGCTTCACACAACTCTTGGTAGATATCACCACGGTCTAGGAAGGGGAATTTGTGAGCATAACTATTAGTCAATTGCCACAACCAACGTTCATGCGCCCTAAAGGTTTCCTCGGTTAAAGGTGTGTTCATTTTTCGTTCTCCCGTTCTAACCATTCCGAGATTACGGTGCGTAAAACTGATTCACCCCAATCGCCCAAAGCCTGATTGATACAAAGACACACGATTCGGACGTTCGATAGGATATAACCACGGTCTGGTACAATCCTATCAAGAGACGGCGTGTTAAAAGCAATTCCGCCCGACAAGCAGAGCGCTACGCCTGTCAACTCGCAAAAACCTTTATCGATTCGCTTCTGTATCTCTTCTTCATACTTATCGAGGTCGAACGCGAGATTTTTCTTCTCGGCCCTTTGCCGGGCATGGTTGATAAGGGTCTTTGCTCGGTGGTTTCTTCGGGTACACTTGCTTCTCTTCCTACGCTGTTTCGGTTTACCACGCTCCTTACAGGTGCATTTTTTGATTTTCTGCCAGACCCCCGGTGGAAAATCAAAATCCTCCTCTTCTGGGACTTCACCGAGCATCGAAACACCCTGGTAGGTGCGTTCGATTTTCCGCCAGACCCCCGGTGGAAAATCAAAATCCTCCTCTTCTGGGACTTCACCGAGCATCGAAACACCCTGGTAGGTATAGCGGTAGGGCTTTTTACTCACGCTCGGCCTCCGTAACGGTATAGACACCATTAACAGTGTGAACATAGGCATTTTTCTGACCCCCACGAAACATCACGGCCTCGCCGTTGGGAAAAAGGAGACTTAATGCCTCAAGCAGATTCCGGGCTTCTTGGATGGCTAGAATAAAATCTTCACGGGAACATTTGTACGTTTTCATAAGCTAAACCTGTACCTTATATCAGGTAGAGAAGCGTTTTCAATCCGGCACAACCGGCAGACGCGGTTAAACTTCGCACTGCGTGAGCGAAACGGTTTACCACACTTTAGGCATAAAATCGTGGTAGCGTTTTTAACGGGCTTATCCTCCCAGCACTCTATACAAACATAGTTAGTGTGGTATTTCCGCCATCCTTTCTCCTCTGCGGTATCCAAGCTTTTACCGCAGTCCTTACAGGTCACGAAGACCGATTTATTCAGCACCGGGATAGCCTCCCCAACTTTCCGTGATAAAATACCTCCCAGCTTCGAAATCCGGATTTTCACAGGCGAACTGGCGACACCTTTTACAGAGGTGAAAACAGTTCTCCGACGTTGCTCTGAACTCATGACTACACCGGAGACAAATTTTCGTCTTCTTCTTGAATCGGAGTTTCTTCGGTTTGCAGTCCGAACAGTATCGGACATTGTGGTTAAGCACTTTCTCGCTTTCAAAAGGCTCGTAACAAATCTTGCAATGGTAGGTGTTCATTTTCTATACCTTTTTCCTATCCAACCTTCTGCGTCAACCGGGCATCCTTCCGCCCATTCTGGGAGGGTGGACATTAAAGCTTCAAACTCCTTAACGGTTCCCAACCCATACTCAAGGACACCTTTCTTGTTGAGAGCATCTTTGACCATCTCCTCGGGGTATTCCGCTACAATCTCATCGTGTACGTGCATCACGACTTCATGCCCATGCTTTTGTACCCTGTCTATCCCTGCGACGAGTAAATCCCGGCTGATAGCCTGGTCGATGTTCTCCACCAGCCTCCCGCCGAATGTCCTCTCCCTTTTCCAACGTTTGGTCTTCGAGTCGGCGCCCATGAATGTCAAGAAGGTTTTCAATGTCTCCTTACCATCCGACACTATTATCAGCTCTTCGGCTTCGGCATTTTTTCGCGCCTGCTTCAGGGCTTCTCCAGCGTTTTTGCCTCCCACCATGATGTTACTGACATTGTTCTCATCATCAACAGCCTTATAAACCCATGCTCGCTCGCTATGTATCTCAGGGTATGGGTAGGTCAATAACCTCCCCGATGGGAGGCGGCATCTAAGGTGACCTCGCCACATGCCGAACGCGAACTTACTACACGAATGCGGTAGGCCCGATTGAACGGTTTCGATAGCAGCCGCTTCAGTGCCGTACCACAATTGCGGGACACCTTCGAACCGTTTCCGGTATGTGCGCGTGGTCTTTCTGGCGAGCTTGATGGAGATATCTACCCCTCCCTGATTTTTACAAGTGTCGCGAAACTTCCTTGCCCCCATACCGTATCCCTGCCCTAAGATGCTGGTTTTTCCGACAAAACGCTCTGTTGGGTTGGACTTAGTAACCAGGAAGCCGAAGATAACCGACGCAATCTCACAGTAAAGATCCGCACCGTTTCGAAATGCTTCACAAGCTTCTTCCTCTCCCGCCAACCACATGAGTACATGAGCCTCGATGGATGCATAGTCCGCACATACCAGCACCTTACCAGGAGGGGCGATAAACATAGGCCGGAGAAGCTTCTGTGCAACCGTCATGATATCGCCGTACATCAATTCAAGATCCAAGCTGTTACCTTCCCGGACAAGGCTAATAGCATGCTCTGTTTCGGCGGGGGTCATGTGAGCACGCGGGAAGTTTTGAACCTGTACGCCTTTCCCAGCGAATCTCCCGGTTGATGCCGCATGATACATCACCAGATCTCTCAGCCGGTTATCCGACGACACACGATTCTGGAAGGCGCGGTATTTTGTGACGCTGCTTTTGCCTAGACTTTGCCTGATCTCAAGCAACCGCTTCTTTAGCGGATCGGTTTCCGTCTCAAGGGCAGTGGACACCGTAGCCTTCTGCAAATCCGCTACCCCGCAAACTTCTTTCATCAGCTCGACTTGCTTTACTGTCTTGAGCCTTCCCTGCGCTATGTCCTCGACTTCTCGCTTCAAGCCATCTTCATGCTCCTCTACCATCTTGACCATTGCATCCACGGTCTGCATGTCCACTAGCACACCGCGTGAATTTACCTCCTGATCCAGATGCCAATTATAGTCCTCTTCCCCGCTCAATCGGGGAAGGGCATCACTCAACGCAATCTCCGCAAAAACATCCTGAAGGCAATAGCGGATCAGTTTTACGACGTCCTGCGAGTCTTCCCACCAACACACCCCTTCTCGGCCTTTCTTCGCTGGTAAAGGGCGGCACATTTTGAGCATGATCTTTTTACCTTCAAGGTTTTTCCGCACGTCAAGTCCCATGGCCATTCCCGCACCATCGAGAGACCTCGGTATAGTAAAGGCGGCGGCTTTTGCAGCCGAACAGGCCCACTTTTCTTCGGGGATAAGTGGCCATCTGTATCGCTTGTGCATGATGCTCCGCCAGATAGCTCTTTCAAAAGATGCGTTATGCGCTTCAACCTGGTCGGCCTTTTCCAGCCAAACGAAGAGCGTATTCGTGCCGGTAGTCATGCGTAATTCCGGGGCGAGAATCATGCAGTCCACATACCGCTCCGGTATCCAAACTAGGTATTCGCCATCATCGCGCACTACCGCCAGACACTGTACATCTGTTGACGGATGCTCGGCATAGGCAGGTGTGCCGACCAACCGGATATCCAACGTGCTTCTTGTCTCAAAATCGCAGAAGATATTCATATCAGACAACAGCCTTGACCTTCCTGCCAGTCCAGCACACCTATCGTAACATCATTGACGGGTGGTTCCTCCCCCATTTCATCGAGCACTTCCGAGAGTAATCTTTGTGCACGGTAGTAGGCATCCAACAATCCCATGCAATATTTTTCGTGGCGAGGGGCCAAAGCCCGCGCGGCCTCGATATCTCCTTGGATAACCCGCATTACCTCTTTGATATTCATAGCTTTTCCTCTTCTTCGAATCGGGACGTGGACATATAAATCGTTTTTGTCGAGAAAGGTTTTGCCCTCGCCTTAACCAAGATCGGCATAACCATACTTAGATTCCGAATTTCTGGAAGAAACCGGCTCGTATCTTCTCACTGAACCCTCGGCGGTATATAGAGCCGATATCCCCTCACATTCGCTTGGGTTTTTTGGGTATCTAATCCACCTTTTGTGCTCGGTCAAAGCATCAAGCATCCCCCGAGCAAAAGCCAACGAGCTACGATCCTTCCTACCAGGCACCGTTTCAGCATCTAAATGTGCCCCGCCGTCAGGGCTACGCAACAATTCTCCCGCTGCATACCGCCACCCTCGATTGTAGGCTTCCTGTTCTTTCTGCTCCCGACTTTTAAACCACAACATTAGTAGTGTACTCCTTCCTTGTCCACCCGGATTACCCGGTCTTTGTCCTTGCCAGAGAAAGGTATAGGCTTATTTTCCGCCGTGCGATTCCGTGCTCTTATCTCAGCACTCTTCTGCTCCGATGATCGGAACTCTCTCAAGCTCTTGAGGAAGGATATCTTCGTGTTCAGATTGAAGATATCTCCCTTCAAGGCGAGAATGGTCTGCTTGTCTTGCTCTGCGTGCTGGTAGGCGGTCTGCATAACCACCGCCGCTTTGGCCAAAACTTCATTCTGGTGGTTGACTGTCCCTACCAAGACGCCGTTCAGTACCAGGCTCCCCGTCAGCATGACACCGGTTACTACTGTTCTGATTCTCATGTCCCTCTCCTTTAAGGTTCTTCGCTCACTCGCACTGACCGAAACTAATTGCACCTTCGTCAGTTTCTTCACGCGCCGCTATCGTTACTGAGTGCCTTCCCGCGAATTCTACTATCAGTTTCGCCTGAAGGATTCTTTCGAAAACAAATCGGTACTGTGCGATAGCATCGAGTGCTCCTTCTTTGTAGGGTGCGCTGTATTTCTTGCCCGGCAGGAGCACCTCAAGCTGTTGATCGTTATTGAGCGATAACAGATAATCCAATTGCTTTGCGGTGTAAATATTACGCAGGAGAAGTGCCCGCGAAGCCATTGCGAATCCATCACGATACTGAGTCTGCTTACTTTTAAACATCTTTCTTCCTTTCAATCGTCCCTTTCCGAAAGAGATTCATGTCGCGCTTACCCTTACGGGCCTGCCTTTGCATCTTAACGATTTGATACCTCATGCCGATGCTCAACCAAATAGCGATAGCACAGCCAAGCCATACCAGCATGTTGCTGATCTGCCAGAAATCTTGCCATCTTTCCGCGAATGTCATTTACCTACCCTACCCTCTCTAACCAAAAGCTGCATTGTTTACGAGTGTTCAGGATCTCGATAGTGTGCCGCCGAATCGGATCAGTCAATATCTCCAGGATTGATTCACCCCTATCACTCCGGGCAGTGGCCATAACCCTTTCACAGTTAATCAATCTCCGCACCCACCGACTTGATACCCTACCAACGCATTCGTCCTCGTACCGCGCGAGAAGCCGATGAAGATCCTCATACTCTGCCTGAGTCATAACTGGTCGGCTCAGGAACTCCTTCCCTTGCGTCGCGTGCCGCTGTAATGTCGTGTTGGCCACCTCAACTATCTTCACTCTTCTTTCAAATTCGGTTCGTCTCATTTCATCTTCTCCGCGTATTCTCTGCAACATTGGGGGCACACCGGGTATTCGTCCCGGCCATGGCTGTCTACCCTGCCGAGCATCATCGGCAGTCGATAGACAACCGGTGCTCGGAGACAGTCATGGCATAACCCCTCTACTACCCGCTCATGGGCGCAATAGGTTTCACCACATACAGGACAGATGCTTATTTTCATAGCCATTTTTTAGCCTTCCAGGCCTCGTTAAGAAACTGCGCCTTCGTCAACCAACCAGGCTCGTAGGTGAGCAGATCCAGAAGGCTCCGCCCGTTCCTGTGTATCAGGGTCCGAAGAGATTCCTCAATAGCTAGCAACCGACCTTCCCAATCTTTGCTCACCCTCCCCTCCCTTTCGTAGGGTGACCTCGTCCCAAGCACCCATAAAAGGCGCTTGTCATACTCTGTAAGCTTGATCGATGATAGAACTTCAATACCCTCTTCCTTGTGCCGCATAAGGGTTTCTGCGGCCACCTGTACAATCTCTGCCCTTTTTTCGAATTCAGCTCTTTTCATCTTTTCTCCTTTTCGGATTGTCGGATCATTTAGTTGATTAGAGTTTAACTACCCTAAAAGCGGAAGTCAACGATAAAAAAGGCCCTAAAGAAAGATTTTTCCTTAGGGCCTTTTTTCGTAATTAGATCATAGGTTTACCAGATTATGAAAACATGTCGTTGCCGGTATCAGTGATGGCATCTTCTTCCACGGTTGTAAAATCGTTTTCTGCTTTTGACCGGCCCGAGAAGGCTTCACCGTCTCGGAGAAACTGGATGTTCTGCAACCCAAAACCCACGCCTTCGCCCTCATTTTTATAGTAGTAGGTGATCAGGCTTGCACGGCAATAGCAGCCTGCGTAAACTTCGTCGGGATCAACAATCGGTTTGGCGGGGTCCCGATTGACCACTCCTGGCATTTTTTTTGAAGTGGCTTTGACGCTTACCATCCCGGCGTAGCCATCAAGGTTCGAAAGGTCGCCGTCGCGGAATGGCCACCCGTCTTTGCCCGTAGGTGAGAGATATGTATTCAGATCTACCCGGCCCAATATACCGGGCCATTTGACTTTGTTCTCGCCGAATTTTTCAACGAGCATCTTATAAGCCGCAACCTTGAGCGGTTTAAGCGCCGGGGAGCCTTTGGGAAAGAGCATGGTGATACTGTACTTCGGTTCAGAGTTCTTATATCCGCGCGGTTCGAATATTGCCGGAAAAGAAAGTCGAAATTCTTCGGTTATGATAATTTCACGTTTTTCAGCCATTGTCTTATTCTTCCTTATTCAGTAGATCATCAAAAAGAGGTGGGCACCATTCCGCCAGATCCTTCAGGAGCGGTAACATTAATTCTCGAATCTGAGGGTGTGCAGCCGGTGAGGTGCGTAATTTCAGCACATGCCGCCATTCGCGTATATTCGCGGTCATGACGATTTCAGTTTTCAAGCTATTCGGTAAGACAGAGCGGGCTTCTTCAGGCTTTACCCCGGCTTCTATCATCCGCATGTAGATGTTTTCTGCTATGCCCATCGCTGCATACCATAGAGCGTACTGTTCCGAATCTTCTCGCCAAAACGGCGGACGAATAACAACTATCTCACCAGCATGACCATAGTTGACGTATCTGGTACTCTCCTGACTGTAAGCTGCAAGCCGGTGTCTGACCAGCTCGTGCGAAACACCCCGGTCACATGTGAATCGAACAGTGACAGTAACAGTAACATGCTCGATGATGCTATGGTGGCCTGACTTAATAGCATTGCGCGCAAAGCGCGCTGCCGAGTCCGCCGTCATCTTATCCTCGGACTTGTAACAAGTTCTCCCGGCTGCCTCGATCAACCCCAGGGCCTGGCTCGCTAAAGGCAAATGCAAGAAATCATGTCTCGGGTGTATGATTATCATTCAACTACCTCGACGGCTGTACTCATTTTACGGAAGGTCTTAAGCATCTTGCGTATTGTCATAGACCGCGCCCGGCATCGGGCATTGGCCGAAAGATTGTGGTTTTTAAACACTCTCTCCATGTCGTCTTTCATTTCCTGGAAGAGAAAGTTGATTTCATCGAAGTAGACATCGAGCTTATCGACTTCTACACCGTTCATTTTCTGTTCTCTCATTATCATTTTTCCTTTAGCTAAACATTTCATCAAATTCGCTGAATGGCTGAACGGCTTCTCTCCTATCCGATATAGGTACAAGCGTCAAACCGTTATCCGGTTTCTCGATCAACTCCTCAATCTTTACATCCCATCCTTTGTTCTTCACCAGGGTAAGCATGGCCGCTGGGGAGAGAAGCTTCTTTGTAAAAATATGCGTGCGATAAGCAAACATCTTATTGATAACTTCCTTCTCATCCGTCCATACCCTGTTACCCTTTTTCCTCACCAGCTTGTAACCGGGTACCTCGACACCTTTTTCCGCGTCAAAGAAACATGACGTTTCAACCTCCTTCAACCATTTTCTCAAGATATCGGCTGACTGTAGCACTCTTACCCGATCCGATAGAGACAGAGAGCGCGGATCGGGTAATGCTTCGCTTGCAAAGTCCGCTTTAGTCGTCTCCAGTGCCAAGGTGAGCACCGCTGGACAAGTGGCCAAAGCGTTACAAAACTCGCAATGGTCACCGGCTACTAATTTTGCGCCGGGCTGCTCGGTTGCGCGAGCTGCATCAAGCAACGTTCCTTTTGCCCATTCTTTGATATGCTCGGCTGTTGTTGTCCAACGCCTCACTTGTCCGTCTTTGTGACGCGCTCGAGGCTGGACAATAATCAGCTCGACCGTATCAAAATCCTCGCCGTGTACTTGCATCGCACCATAGGCGTAATACATCAATTGAGGGTTTTCCTCAACTTCAACCGCGTGGCCTTGGCCGTGCTTATAGTCGTAGACTCGTAACGAGCCAAATGCTTCAACAATACAGGCATCATTCGTACCGAACATTCTGGGGTGAAGCGTAGTGAGTTCAAAGCCTTTCTCCACCGCCAATTCCGCGCCGGGTGAGCCGATTAGATCCTTCTCGATAACATCGAGGTAAACCTGAACGGCTCCCGCCATTTCTTCCGTAACTTCGAATTCACCTTCTTGTGCCGCGTGATTATCCGGTGTGATCTGCCAGTTATCTTCGACGCGTGCAATTACCCTACCTAAGTAGGTTTTAGCCGGTTTCTTACTGTGCAAGCACCTTTCTGCCAGAGCGTGTGCAGCCGAACCTTCCGTTGCGTATACGCTCTGAGTACCCTTCTTACCGACGCACATACTCACACTACCAGGGCACACCATCCAACGGTACGCTGAGCTTGCACCTAAGTTTGAGTGCACCATGGTTAGCCCTTTGCCGCTACAGCCGCGTCGTATACGGCCTGGTAAAGCTCGGGTTTTACATCGGATACCTTCCGGGCGCCATCGGAGGAGTTAAGAAGCACCTTCATGGCTACTTCTTTACCCTTGGCAACCGCCAATTCCCGAAGCACCTTAAGAATATCCTCCTGCGTGAGGGGAAGCTTCGCAGGCTCGGAAGGGATATCGCCAAAGTCATCACCGACGGCAGGCTCAGAATCACGCACAATCTTCACGCCAAGGCTATTGACTTCAGGCTTTGCCGAAGCAGAAGTCATCCTGTCCATTAGTTCGTTGAACCGTGCAATTAGGGTATTGGTGCGCGTCTTCGGTGCGATTTCTTTTCCCTCGATAGCTGTCACTCTTTTAAACAGTTCCTCCCGGCTGAACTTACCATATTTCGTTTCGTATAGTTCCGCTCCTCCGCCTTCTACCTCCCCTAGGTTCTCAGCCGGTACGGAAACCTTTGCGGGCTCCACCAAAGGCTCTTCTTCGCGGGCTTTCGCCAAAGCAGCCTTAAGGTCAAGGTCTTCCGCCTTCTCGTCTTCCTTCAGAGTGCAAGTCTGCTCTTCGGTGTGGCATTTGCAGACATGCTCTGGGGTAAAAGCGTAACGCGGTTCAGCTGATGTACCCGTTTGCTTCTCAAGAATGTCAACATAACGCTCAAACTGTAATACGAAGGTGATAAATACTGCGAGGAATTTCTCAAGCATTTTTATAATCCTTATCTGAGTACTTTGTTAATATCTTCCTGTTTTTCCATGGCTATCTTCAATATACGCGCGTTCAGGCTCCCCTGAACGAGTAAGAGGTGAATCAAGACCGCCCCTTTCTGACCTATTCTGTGCGGTCTATCCCAAGCTTGTTCATTCTCACCGGGTACGTAGCTCGGCTCGACTGACACAACATCACTCGATATATTCAAATTCAACCCGGTCCCAGCGGCTATATAGTTCCCAAGGAAGACGCGATTCGAGCCTTCCTGAAAGAGCCTGACGGCGTCTTGCCTCGCTTGCGGTAAAGTGTTACCCGTGACAGTGCTCACGCCGTATCCTGATAGGGCCTCGCCAATCATAGCGATAACATCTCTATGATAGGCAAAGACGATTACTTTTTTCACGCCGGATTCGAGTAAATCCTTGACATACTCAACGGCATGCGGAGCTATCGCTCTACCCATTTCATGTCTGATTTCGGCGCCGCCCGACGAGATACCTCGGGTAACAATCTCCTCCGCGTTGAACATCTGCTCTTTCTTAAGGATTTCGGTTATCAGACCGTCCTTGTCGAGCCATACCATCTTGTACCGTTTCGGCGGTAGCTGAGTAAGAACGTCTTCCTTTAAGTGCCTGGTCATGACACCGGCTCTTAATCGAGCGTTCAATTCGTCCTCATTTTTCACGCCGCATTCTCTTTCATATCCCGCACCATCGATGAAGGTATTAGCGTACTTCGCCTTGAAAGATGAGAGAGACATACGATCGATGATTGCCGGGTTAAGGCGGTACAGAATCGGGTAGATCTCACTCACTCTATTCGGAATGGGAGTCCCAGTCAGCGCCACAAAGCGAGGGGCGAGACTGATAAGGCTCTTTTGCCCTACTGTTCCGAGAGCTACTTTAGTCCTCTGCGCCTCCAAGTTTTTGAGGTAGTGGGTTTCGTCCAGGACAACAAGGTCATAGGAACCGCTCTTCAGGATCTCAGTATTCATACCTACAGCCATGTCGTAACTGACTATAACACTCCGGCGATTAGATACCTCCTTCACACCAGGCATGATAGTTTGTACGCCGGGTGAGTGTATGGGTATTAACCACTTTTCTATTTCATCCCGCCATAATCCCCGAAGGGAAGCCGGGCATACCACCAAAAGACGCTTGAAACCTGAGAAGTTGCAAAAGCCAAGTGTTATCACAGTCTTACCCAGCCCTGGGACTTCTGCGAATAGGGTATTCTTCCGCCTTGATGCATACGCTATCGCGGCCCTCTGGAAGGGCATATACTCCAAACCAGGAGGAGCCGGTATGTCGAGATTACTCGTTGTTGCTGATGAATCCCGTATGTCCCGGATAAGAGGCATCAAGGCCCCCATGGCATCGCGGGTGGCCACCTTTATATGAGCGATAGCCTCATAAGGTGAGCGTAACACTTTGATGCACTCGCCGTTACGGAAGAGCGCGAACCTGTCCGATACGTGAGAGTATTTTAGCTCAATTGTCATACCCCTACCCTTGATTTGTCGGCTACCAACGGCTCTATATATACGGCTCTTTCCGCCATTTTAACTATCACTTGTTCAATAGATACAGGTAAAATCCGGCGATCATTGATAGCGAGTTTCGCGATATTTACAAAGGAATGTAGTGCATCAACCGTGTAGTAACCGCTCACATCCCGGCTCAAAGGGAAAGACTTGATTGCACAGATAACCGAAAGCGCTATACCCATTAGCTCAGGGTGAAGGTCCAGCCCTCCTCTATAGTCCGGATAGGTACCATTCACCCTTACCGAAAGCTCCTGGGACACTTGTGTCATAAGCTCGATATTTAAAGGGTCTCCCGCCAGACACTTTTTTACCCATAGTTTAGCGTACCGGGGAAAGTCAACAAGATGATTGGGTAAAATCTTACTGTCTTCAAGCTCTTGGGCAATAACGGCGAGGAGGCTAACTCTCTGGCGAGCTGCGATATAGGGTGAATAGGTCACAATCTCGACTTCCGAAACCATAGCAGGCCGGTACGTATAGGTACTCTCACGAGTTAGCAGCAGCCCAGCTTTACCCTTATATATGTGCGTGCCTAACACACTGGGCTCGTAGAAACCCACTATTAGGGCCAGAGAGAAAGATTGATAGAGGGCACCGTCAGAGAATGGCCCGTTGGCGTCTCCTACCTGATAAACTGTTGTGCTGGGGGGTTTGGTGGATGATCGGCGTACAGGCTGTAGAAACATCTCGTTTTCTCCTTTTCGGTTTTCATTTCCGTGATTCGGAAAAGTTGCAAAAACCTAGTGCTATCACGGTTTTACCAAGTCCCGGAACTTCGGCAAAGAGCGTGTTTTTCCTTCGAGTTGCGTACGCTATCGCGGCCTTCTGGAAGGGCAGGTAGCTCAAACCCTGCGGAGCGGGGATATCAAGTCTGCTATCCAGCGCAGAAGAATCCCGTATGTCCCTGATAAGAGGCATCAAGGCACCCATTGCATCCCTGCTCGCCACCTTTATATGAGCGATAGCCTCATATGGTGAGCGTAAGATCTTAAAGCACTCACCGTTACGAAACAGCGCGAAGCGGTCCGACGTGGGAGAATACTTTAATTCGATAGCCATACGGCCCTCTCCAGCATTTTGGTGAGGAGTTGTTCGATGGATAGCGGCTTAACCCTACCATCTTTTATAGCTCGGTTCACCGCGATAACAAAAGATGTAAAGGCGTCAAAAACAAAGTGCCCAGCCTCCACGCTACCAAAACCCGAACTAGATACGGCTTTAATAGCGCATAGAATCGATAACATAGTATCGACCACCACCGGTAGGGTGTCTGAGTCATGCTCACCATAGCTCGGAAAGAAAGTGCTCAGGTGCTTGTTGAGCTTCCAAGAATAATCAATCAGAGGGAACATATCGAATGTTCTGCCTCGTTGAAGCTGCCTTATCCAGAATGACACATGGTGTCTGAAACGGGGAGTTGATATAGGTAACAGCCCAGCTTCCTCTAACTCTATAGCCATTACCCGTAAAAACTCCAAACGAGACTGGGATCTATCCCTGTTAAGGTAAAAGTCAACATCAGTAAGATTATCCGCTACGTAGGAATACGAATTTACACGGTATAGCCTCTCGGCTGTACAGGCGTAAAGAGTGTTTGGTGAGGGTACCGCTGTTTCGTAGGGGCCTATTAATTCAGCCAACAACTTAGACCTGTAAACAGGCTTATTACCCCTCGGACCTTTGATATCCCCGATAACGAACACAATCGTTTTGATAGGGTTATCGGCCTTAATCGGTTGCAGGTACATTTCGTTTTCTCCTTTTCGGTTTTCGTTGTTTCGTGCTGCGTTATACCCGCAATCGTTTTAGTTTTCAACCGTTTTTCTCAAAAATCTTTTTTCTTAATTGGAATCAAACAGTTATGAAATACTCCTTCACTTTTCCGTGAAACTGGTTTATATCGATAGTGCAAGATCGAAAAAACTCAAAACAAAAAGGAACCGAAATGAGACGAGGAAGAAAAAGCCTGTACCAAATCGATGAATTAGCGGAGAGAGTAGGCCTAACTCATACCACGATCTACCGATACCTACAGGGGAAAGCGCAGTGTCCGCCGAAACTGGCTACCGAGCTTGAAGAGATTACAAATGTCAACCGCCTGGCGTGGATCTATCCCCTTGAGTACGACAATCCCTACCATATCCGGATCGAGGAGAAACATGCACGGGCGCAAGCAGCCATGCATGCTCCCCGGCATCGAAGAACAAAAGCTGAAATCAAAGCCGCAAGAGAAGCAGGGAAGAAATAAACAATGGCTGATAAGACAAGTGGGGCTATGGATGCAATAAAAAGAGGTTGGCGGGTGTTCCCAATTAAACACGGTTCTTCTGCTCCACCTCTTATCAAGGATTGGGAGGCTAACGCCTCATGCGACCTCGACCAGGTATTTGATTGGTCACTAGACTTCCCCAATTGCAATTGGGGTCTGGCGTGCGGCCCCTCCGGGCTTTTCGTCCTCGATATCGACCAGAAAAACGAAAAGAACGGAAGACTCGAATTAGATCTACTTGAATTAGAATATGGTGAAGTACCGGACACCTATAGAGTCAGGACACCCTCGGGCGGTTGGCATTATTGTTATTACGGCGAAGGGGCTTCGAGTGTGGACAAGATCGGTAAAGGCCTGGATAGTAAATCAGTAGGCGGGTATGTGGTTTTGCCAGGCTCGGAAACCGATAAGGGTACCTACGTTGCGGAAGTACCGGCTGTTATTGCTGATTGTCCCGCATGGCTGATAGAGAAAGCGGGTATGGCCATTGCTCGTGAGCCTAGAGAGGAGGTAGCCGCCGGGGTAGAGTTGGATAGGCCGGAAGCAATCACCCGAGCCGTTAAGTATCTTCTCACTGCCGAGCCCTCAATAGAGGGCCAAGGTGGGGATAACAATGCGATCCGCGTTGCGTTAAGAACAAGAGATTACGGTTTGAGTGAATTCGAAACACTTCGGCTCATGCACGAGTTCTGGAATGATCGTTGTCTACCCCCTTGGGAGTTCGAAGAGCTTGAGAGGAAGGTATCGAATGCTTATCAGTACGCTCTCCTTCCGGCTGGTAATTGCTCACCCGAAGCGGACTTTGGTGTGTTGCCGTCTATAGATGATAATAGCGGGGTTATAGTTACGTGGGGTAGAGATTATAAGCCCGAAGAGCTAAAACCGCGTGAATGGGTAATAGAGGGCAGGTATTTAAAAGGGATGCCGACACTTACTTACGCCCCTGGGGGTGTGGGGAAAAGCTCGTACACAATGTTAGAGCTTGTGTCCGTCGCTTCTGGTAGAGCACTATCAGGGGAAAAGATCATCCAGCAAGGTAAAGTTTGGGTAATAAGTACCGAAGATTCCTTGGATGAGTTGAGAAAACATTTTGAGACAATCATGCTCGCATTCGACTTAGATGATTCTGTGCGGGATAATGTAGCCCTTACATCGATCAGTGATTCGAATGTTTACCTAGTAGAGAGGAAAGATAAAACCGCACGAATCGTTAAACGTAATATGGATATTTTTATAAATCTTATAAAGGAAAACAACTTCCTGGTGACGTGCGTTGATCCACTTGTTAAGCTTCATAGAAACTGTGACGAGAATAGTAACTCTGACATGGATCTACTGGCGCAAGCGATAAGAACGATAACGACTGAAACAGATTCCGTTTTAGGGACGTGTCACCATACACGGAAGATGTCGGGTGGACAAAATGGTGCGGAAAGTGACAGTGCGCGTGGGGCAAGCGCACTCAGGGATGCTTGCCGTATCGTCCATACCCTTGTTCCGATGACAAAACAGGAGGCTCGAATTCTAAACGTGCCGGATAACGAGTACGGCGATTACTTTAAAAGGGTAGATGCTAAAAACAATCTCGTACCGAAGGATAACAAAGTAAAGTGGTTCAGAAAAATGAGCCAGATTATTCAGAACGGGGAAAGTATTGGATACGTAAGACCCTGGGTTTTCGGTACGGCGGAGAACTTTAAGTACTTGGAGGATATTGTAACCATTTATTGTGAGCCTATTCGGACTTTAGAAATCGCTAAAGTTTTGAGAAGTGATTGCCAATGGAATTATTCTAACGATGCCCACGCCAAAGAAGGTTTAGAGAGACTCCTAAAGAAACCTCAAATTTATGAGGGGAAAAAAATCTTTATCGAGCGAAGACAGTACAGAGGAAGTAAACAAAACTTCGTACTTATCGAAGACTACTCCGAAGGGTACGGTTATACAGAAATCCAAGGTGATAGAAGAGGACAAGAAAAGCGAAAACATATAAAAGATTCGGGTAGTTAGAGCCTTTCTCGCGCACACGGTTCTTGGGGGCGTGAAATTTGTAAGCCCTTGAAAGTATTAGATAAAATGACGTTTTTAACTCTTCACGCGGCCTTTTTAGCCCGCGTGAACAGCTTGTAGAAAGGCATCTAGCTTACGTTTACGCGCTATCGTACAAGACCCCCCTAAAGGGGCGTCGCTCCTTGAAAGTCGCTCGCCCTTTAGAGGCATGAGCGCGACGACTTCGAGGGAAGGGCGAGAAGCAACTTAAAGATAAGGGATAAAAAGATGGGCAAAAGATTAAAAAAGAAAACTTCACACAAACCAAAAACGACAACAATAAGCTCGCCCCTTGAATCCGGTTGTCCGATTGTCCGTGTTATAGAATACATGACCGAAAGAGAAGCCGAGTCTTTTGGTGTGCCGGAAGAAGAAAAAGGAAACTATTTTAAAGTGGTAGTGAAGAAGAATGACTTTATGCCTCGGCTTGTCGGTGAGACTACATGGTTTAAAGAGATCCCAGTAAACATGCCGGATGGGGGAGTAGAGTTTGTTTCTGCCCTTTGGGAAGAAGGAAACACGAAATGAAAGAGCACATGATCCTCGAAGACAGATGCTACAAAGGAATGGTCACTTTAACTTACGGCCCGAGCGGCAGTGGTAAAAGCCTTTTGTCGCTTCTGGAGGGGATGGCGATAAGTAGCGGCAAGACCGAGCTTCTTAACGGGCAAAACATTAAGAAGTCTAAAGTTCTTCTCGTGACTTCGCCCGGCACATTACCTGATTACATTCTAAACACCAGGATTGACGCGGTAAGCCGAGTTTACCGGACAAGACATCCTAAAGCGATGGACATAACGGATTCATGGCCGTCCTTCCCGGATATCCTTAAGGAACAATATGATCTAGTCATTGTAGACGACTACGAAGCATCCAGTAGGGACGTAGAGCAACTTTACACCCCCGAGCTTGCTCCGACATACCCGATCCGACAGATCGTTGAAAAAGGTATGCTAGACGTTTTTAAACAGTATGCCCTCGAATACGAGATAGCAGTTATGATTAACTCTGCATCTTATGTTCCCGGCGCTCAAATCGAGTTCGAAACGATAAAGGTCTCCAGTGAAATAAGTGAACTCCATATGCGGAAGAATAACTTTGTCTTTACTTGGGTAATGCCAAAACAGGTGCATAAGGTGTGTGTATCACTCTCAGGACGTCAAGAAGGGTGTTTAGCGTTGTTCAGGTAGTCCGAAACTTTAGAGCGGTTTAAAGGGCATCCTGGCGTGATTAAAGAGGCCCGGTTTCCCAGGCCCCTTCGCTATCTTAGTTGTTCGAGCAGTTTGTGGGGATATTGACGCAAGTATTACCAGTGCATGTGCTTAATGCACCACACGCGGTTGATCCATTAACCATGCGGAAAGCATAAGCCATATTACCGTTTTCACCAATTCGATTTTCGAGATCGTTACCTGAGAAAATCGACACGTCATTAACTGTTGTGTTATCGAGGTAAATTGCCGAGCTACCGGTGTTGTGACTACTGAAAACTTGATTGGAGCTAAAGGAACTGAATCCCGTAGTGTAAGCGACGTATATACCACTTTGGTTGATCTTAGTCGAGATATTACCGATGATATATGCGCCATCAACCTTTTCCATTCGAAAGCCGTGATTTGATACTGGTACTGTATCACTCGACTTGGCTATGGTGTTAGAATATATGTATGCATAGGGGTATCCTATATACGAGCCTCCTGATGTACCTCGTAAAAGGTACATACCAGAATCGTACAGGTGGTTATAGCAGATCGATAAATTTGTTGCAGCATAGGGGGGCAGCGTATTCCAATCACCTCCGGCAGCAAGAGTAAACCTGATAGAGTTGGACATTCCAACGCCCTTGATGGTGTTGTAACTAAGGGAAGTACCCGTGGGGGCTTGGCTACTATATATACCGTACACCATAACCTGACTCGGGGATTGAATTAAATTGGAATTGACACTGATATTGGTGTTAGGTTGACGGTTGCCACGGCTATCATTACCACCGCCTATAACCACACCAATGCGACAATTGGTTATGGTATTGTTATACGCACTGGTATATTTATTTCCAGCGGCAATATCGATACCGCCGGTTGACATAGAAGATTGAACGCCACTTACACTATTACTGTATATAGCGCCGTGATCTTGTTCGCTCATTTTGATACCGGTTATCAGCGCCGAAGAGCCAACACCCGGATTTGTATTAGATGCTACAACTTCATTGTTGTTCACCTGTACACCGGGATAGGTATATAATTCGTCAGTATGCTTAGGAAAGATTTCAATCCCAATACCGTTAGTACCGGTTGCATATGACATATCCACATAGTTATAGGATATGACACTACCGTCCCCGCCACCGTTTTGGGTGTCGGGATTACCAATTAGTATACCATATTGACCACAACCTTGGGTTCTCATATCGGTAATGGTGGTATAATTCGAATTGTTGATTACAGCAATTGCTTGTTTTCTGGTTGCTCCACCGTCATCGCCACAATCGACTGAACCGTGTTGTATGGTTACATAGTCTTTCCCGTCAACGAAAATAATTTTATTTCCGGTTACGGTAGGTAGACCTTTGATAAACGCTGAACGACTTTCGAAGTTTAAGGTAGTATAGGCTCTAGGATCAATATGTCCACTTACGTAATAACTACCGTTTATAAAATAAACCTTTTTTCCGGCGCATATTGGGAAAATAGTAGTGTTGAATATCGAGGTGTTAGTATCGGCTACTCCTTGCGCTGAATTGTCTCGAATTACACCGAACCAGTCTGCCGTTGCGCCGTTCGAGGGCAAGGTGACATTGCTCAGATCCATTTGGTCGGAGGTTATAGCCAGACCCAACGGTTGTTGGAAAATCCTGGTAGTGAGGGAGCTTGCCATTGTTCCTGTCAAGGTCAGCTTTTTTCCGGCGCTAATAATGATAAGTCCGCCGGTGTTAACTACAAGATTGTTAGCCGTGACATTGCTAGTGCTGATAGTGCATGTTGTAGCAAGTGTGGGCCACCCGGCTACACTTGTACATTCAGTAGCTCTCGCAGGCGTAGTCAGCACTAAGGTTGTGTAAATAAGAAACATGAAAACAGGGAGAAAAAGTTTGATAAGTCTTCTCATTTGGTAATCCTTCTTTAGTTCTGGTGTTAAATAGGGTGTATACCTACCTACGATAGGTAGATATACGCTCTACTATATATCAAATGTTTGAGCTGTTCAATCTTAAATTTAGAGGGTAATATTATAAAAAGACCTTGGAGGAAGGAGATAAAATGGCGCGCTGGTTGGGAAAGAAAAGAAGAACAACAAGGGTAAAGCACGAATGGGGAAAAATGAATCCTCTGGAGCAACGTTTCTATACTGAATACCTTTTACCTCGGTTGGAGATAGGGGAGATTGAGGAAGTTACGTTTGAGGGTGTTACTTTTCGTATCGCTGAGAAATGTACGTACACCCCGGATTTCATGGTGGTTTACCAAGACTGCATTCGGGTTATTGAGGTAAAAGGGTTTCTTGAGGAAGATGCTCTGGTTAAGTGGAAGGGGGCGGCAGAGCGCTTCCCCTATTTTCAATTCTCGATGGTTTTTTGGGATAGCAAGAAAAAAGAATGGAAGTGGAGAGAATATGATAAAGCCTTGGGGGTATAAGTGTCGTAATTGCGGTGAAAAACTGTTACGCTGGAGTTGGTACGAAGACCCAAAAGAGCCCGTGTACTACGGTTACTGTCTAAAATGCGATATCAACGGTAAAGAACCTTGCATACAGATTTTGCAAAAAACTGGTTGAAAAAAAGATCGGGAAAGGGTAAAACGTGAGCGAAGGAGAAAAGCACATGAAAACAAAACCAATGGAAGCACCGGTGTTTAGAGCGTTAATCAGGAAGACTTTGGAGGGTATCTGGCTGTACTCAGAGGAAGGTGAGGAACTCCTGATGGGTACGTGTGCACAGGAGTCTCTATTTGGCTTATATCGGCATCAGGTCCAAGGGTCGGCACACGGAGTGATGCAGATTGAGCTACCAACATTTACGTGGTTACGGGCGAAGTACGCCACCCACTACCCGGAGTTAAGGAGGTACAATTTTGAGGACTTGATTGACAATGACAGAGCTTCGATTTTGGTCGCGAGATTGAAGTACCTGACTATTAAGGCTCCCCTCCCAGCGGCAGAGGACCTTAAAGCGCAAGCGGCCTACTGGAATAAATACTATAACTGCAATCCACGATTCGGTACCGATGAAGAGTACATCCGGCACTATCACAAATACGTCACTGACGGCGTAGCATGTTAACAGAAGGTGGTAGGAATCTTTATGCGAGAGTTAGAGATTATCGAATAGGTAATAGCGGCAAAGGCGAGAGCTGTATATTTCATAATCGAACCCAACGGGGGGAAAATGGACAGAAATACGGGAGTTAACTTTCAACCTGGGGTAAAGCGAATGGGCCTATTTAATGCAGCAAGGGAAGAAGCTAAGTGGCATGACGAGGCGTGGTTTTCTATGTTTATGACTTACCCCATCAGGGGACAAAAGAAGAAAGCTTGTTGGGTATATGCTAACGGTATGGTAGCGGTACTATATGACAGGTATTATGCGAAGTGCTTACCATTTAATTTGGGATGACGGGGGTGTACAACAATGCTTGCAGATCGGTACGAGCACGTCGTTGGTAAGTGGCGGAATAAGGTGGCCTTCCCGGTTAAGGGCTTTTCGCACTGCTATGTGTGGAACGGCAGGAGTGAGACATATATTGCTGTTTTAAGCCCTGATTATATGTATCCGAGAGTGCTCGAATTCAACCTGGGATAGTATAGGGGGAGCGATGGGAACTTTTAAGTTCATCCAAAAAGGTAGCTACGGTTATGTGTCGATACCCATCAAAGGTTTTATGAGCTACGGGGTGGAAAAAGCGAGGATGTTGATCCATCGGGACGGCGGGTTGGCGGTAAAGTATTACGGCAGTCACAAGAGGTTAACTTTTAACTTAGGTTAAGGAATGAACAAATGCGAGGTATCAGAGGATTTATGATTGGTTTTCTTTCGCAGTCCTACCCTATTCGTGGTTGCGGGCATCAGGTAATAACATGGAGGGGAACGGGGGAAATGACTGTTGACTATCGTGACGGCTGTTGCTGGTTAGATAGCCGGGAGCTGAGATTCAATCTCGGTTAGGGGGCGAAATGCGGGTAGTGTATTGGTATAGGGTAGACAAAGATCATGTGCTGGTTAAATACCCGGATGGTGAGATGAGAGTATTTGATTCGAAGCATGGGGTGTTACACACAGGATTAACTTTTAACTTAGGATAAAGCTCTTGTTTGTAATATGCTCAATAGTAGTAGCTGACGCCGGTATTGGGGCGCTGAATATACACGGGGTAATGACTAAGCATCTTATTTCCGAAAAGGAAGACGCACTTAAAGTACATCTTGATCATGTTGCGGAAAAGTTCCCCGGTTATACCCCGATATTTACCAAGCCAATGGTTATGGAGATAGAAATCTGATGTGGCGGGAACAGGAAGCCTTATATGCGGTCTGGGGTGATAGGTTACACCATGAAAGAAGGCAGATGGGTATGAAATGGTTAAAATGTGGTAATAAGTGGCTGTTTGGTGAAGGAAACGATGAAGTGTTGGCGTGGGTAGAAGGTGATATGAGCAAACGAACATGGGTTATACCGGAGCATCCTGAATACGGTTTTGTAACCGGCGAGGAGCCGACTGTTCACCGCGCCATGGTCGAGGTTGAAAACAGGTTAAGACGTTTCTACCATCTCGGCAAGAACACCGGTATTGACCAGGCATACGACTATTAAGGAGGTAAGATGTTTGAAGACACGCGGTTAGCACAAGAGCTTGAAGACCTTATATGCAGTGAAAAGCTTTCGGACGATGACAGGGGCCTCGTCCTCGCTATAGTTCAGGGTCTCTGCGAGTTGGTGGAGGATCACGGCGAAAACGCGCTTACAGCCATTGCTTACTTTTCGGCGAAATATAATGCGATGGTGAGCGCGGCAGCGATGGAGAATTGACCTATGATGGAATGGGTGAATACAGGATCGATACGAGTACTAGGTAGGCCGGTGAACGGGCAAATCCAGGAGCCTACAGCGGTGGTTAACGGTGATAACACCTGGTGCATATTTTGCCACCCCCTGATAGGCAGGATCATGGGTGCATCTAGTGATGCACGGTCCGCCATGGAAGAGGTTGAAAGTCAGGTGAAGAAGTACAGGATCATGGGTAAGGACACCAAGCTGAGTGAGGCTTTATGATGCCATGAGCTGTTGCACGAATAATGATAATATGTGGTTGGTTAAGCGCGACGAAAAGCGACGCTTTGACCTTAAACGGTGCCTGGTGTGTGGGAAGGAGTATCTTATGCTGTGGGCGGTAGACTGGCAACCACCTACCAAGAAGATACCCCCGAATCTGATAGAGATAAATGGTAGGTACATTGATAGGGGTGGAAAAGACATATGACAAAGAATGACGTGTTGGAGAAGCTCAGATTCGAGAAGATGCTCGCGGATACCTGCGTTCCGAGAGATAGCGGCAAGGTGAGCGCCTACGCTCACGCTGTCAGCCTGGTGGAACAGATCGATGACATGCCCGTTGAGCGAGCGGCTGTATGCATCAGGCCTAGCAGGGTAGACAGCGGTCCTCCGGTCTACCATAGCCGTGATGATTGGGTAGAGGTAGGCGACCTCTCCGATTCCCTAGCCTAACACAACCCACCTTTCTTATAGACCGGCTGTGCAAGCCGGTCTATAAGCTCACCTCTATTCTTTTTCTTCTTCCCTGAGTTAGCATCTAATCTTTCACGGAGCCGAAGAGCTTTAAAACTTTGATACCATTAAGTTTTTGGGTCCTTCCGGGCGCTAAGAATAACAGGGGTGTCGCTGCG